>Ga0371490_1000063_pt1 | contig 127822 bp, 110 predicted proteins | sample MB2SIPfraction_FD_207959 | JGI IMG/M metagenome (GOLD analysis project Ga0371490, IMG submission 207959) | Lab enriched peat soil microbial communities from McLean, Ithaca, NY, United States - MB28FN SIP fraction | ecosystem: Environmental > Terrestrial > Soil > Wetlands > Peat | place: USA... | reverse complement strand
GCTGAAAGCTCGGGTGGTAATCCACGCCTATAATCATCATGTCCGACTCCTTTCTCCCGAGCCCATGGTCATCAAGCAACCACAGTCTACTCGGGTCTAGGGAGTCGGCATTCTTATGCAATCACCAAAAGCAATGCAGCGCGGCACAGATCACAGGATTCTAATCGCCACTCGGCGGAATCAGAAACGCGCGTAAGTTATAGAAAACAAACAGAGGCAATCCCGTCTAATCGCCACACTTTTCGTGGGGTTAGGAAACGCGAATTGACAGTGGATCACAATTAACGGGCCGCTCGTCACGCGCTGCAGACACAACGGCAAAGCCTGCGGGCACGGCGTCAGGCTTGACGGACCGCAGGATCGCAGAAATTTTGGCGGATGAGCCTGTAAGCCGGATTGTCCCGGTAGTATTGCAAATAAACAAGTTGTTTGGAATCAATCGTCCTTGACTGTCCATGATGTCAGCTATGGCAGTGTCGGCAGGTTTTGCGTCACACCGGCGTCACAATTCCGAGCAGCAATATTACTTCAGCTTCGCATACTCGGCTTCGCGCCGAGACTTTTCGTTAGCGAATCGCCTTGAAGTTGCGCCCTCTTGTCCGCAGGCTAGCGAGGGCGGAGTCTCTATCGTTCCTTGCTTCTCTCCTTTCTAAGCGTTCTGGGCTCGGCGAATCATCTTGGAAACTTCCTCATTCGCGTTTATGAACTGCACATCTATGCCGGGATGACTGAGCACGAAAACACGGAAAATTTCGTCCGTAAACGCTTGCCCAATTTGATTGACTTTTTGAAAATCGAGGACCACCGTTCGGAATCGGTCGATGCGCAGCAAGAGGCGCTTCGCCTGCGAACGCGAAATCAAATCGTTCGGGCTTTGCTCCGCCATTTTCACAGGCACGACTGTTTTGCTGAATGCATAGTCGTTTTCCGGCGATGCGTACGCATCAAAAACCTCCGTGCGGGACCTGTCGGATGTGTTTTTCAATTTCATCCAGACAGCCGTGCCCTTCGGGTTTTTCAACGGCGACACTGAGGTGAAGTACACGCCGCCCGAGGAAATGTCGAAGGCGTCGAGCATTTTCGAGGTGAAGAAGATGCCTTCCCCTGTGTGGTGTTCTGGGTCCGTTGTGAACTTGCCTTTCGCCAGTTCCAGCGCTGAATACCTTTCGTTGGAGAACTTCATCGCACGTTGAATCTTCTTAAATATGCCCACGCCGTTGTCGATGATGGCGATTTCCACGTTAACGGCGGTGCGCTTCAACTGCACCGTGATACGTGTGCCCGAAGAGTGGTCCACGGCGTTGTTGAACATTTCAGTGAAACAGTACCGCCAAATATCCAAAGCGTTGTCAGGCAAATCTGAAATCTGCGGGAGCACATCATTCTCCCAAACATCGGACTCGCTTTGCTTACGAGCATAGTGCTTTTGCCAAGTCTTTTTCGGAGCAAGAAAGAATCGCGTTCGCCGAGTCTTTCCGAGTCGAACCAAATCTGAATCGGCAAGCAAACGTTGTAAATGGAGATTGACAGCCTGACGTGTCAGACCGAACTGCTTCGCGGTCAATTGAGCGATATCGTGAGGATGTTCATCAACCCGCGCCAAGATAAACTGGCGGATCTCTTGCCCTCGGGCGTCAGTTGGCGTTCTCATAGACTCCGGTCTCTGCTGCCCTCTCCTTACGGAGGAAGGCAGGGAGATATTGTCAAGGTTATGTTTATAATTGTCAAGTTTATTATGGGAATTGTCAAGTCTTCTTGTCTACGCCGCCTCTCCCTTTTGTCAAGGTTAATCATTTATTGTGTCAAGTTTATATTCACGATTGTCAAGCCGTCACCGCGCGCACCCTTTGACATCTGTGCAACGAGATGTTGTCGGGGGGCTGATTCTGACGCACCGGCGTCACAGTCGTAAGACGATGTTTTGTAAGTTACTGAAAAAGAGATATTTGGCGGATGAGCCTATAAGCCGGATTCTGTTCGCCGAGCGGACTGTACGCTGGTTTGCACCAAAGCACGATCAGTCCATGAGGCGAGGCGACCATTCCTCTAGGTCCCGGATCCCTCCGGGACTCCAGCAGCCTACCCGAGGGTCGCAGCGTCTCGCTCTTGCGAGCAAAACGCATACGGGCCGGGCCAGCCCTCCCCTCCTATTTGGCCTTGCTCCACGCGGGGTTTTCCGTGCCCCGGATGTTGCCACCCGGGCGGTGGGCTCTTACCCCACCTTTTCACCCTTGCCAAATGCGCTTGACCGAAAGAGGCGTGCCCCCGGTTTTTCCGAAGGCCTGCCGCAGAGGTGCAAGCATCATCGGTGGTCTATTTTCTGTGGCACTTTCCGTAGCCGAATTCCCTGCTGCGGGACTTTACCCGCGGTGTTGAATACAAGGACCGGCCCCCTGGCGTTACCAGGCGCGTTGCCCCGCCGTGGCCGACTCTTGCGAGTTCACCACGGCTGGAGTCCGGACTTTCCTCCCGCCCGCTCGTCTTGCGACAAGCAGGCCGGCGATCACCCGGCTCATCCGCCGTGTTCAATTATACGCTCGGCGGCCTGCCCCCACAATTGCCGGCAAGTGTTCACCTTGTTACGGCTGGATTCGCCCACGTCATTGCGCTGTGGGCCTCCCGGAAAGTGCGAACATCGAACCAAGGCAGGCGTTGGCGGAACGCCGCCCTTCGCCCGCCCATTTAGTGAGACCGAAGGGACACATGATGCATCTGATTTTAAGGGTGCCTATCGTTGTGTGGGCAGTTTCCGCCATGAGTGCTGATTCTCATCACAATCTGAAACTTTGAGAGGCTTCGATGAACGCGATTGTCTTTGCAAAACACGGCGGTCCCCATGTCCTGCGCTACACTGAAGTAGCCGATCCGCAGATTAGTCCGAGCGAGGTTCTCGTCCGAGTTCGAGCTTGCGCGCTGAACCATCTTGACCTCTGGGTCCGCAAGGGACTCCCCGGCATTTCGATTCCGCTTCCTCACATCCCTGGCAGCGACATAGCTGGAGAGGTGGCAAAAGTGGGAGAGAAGGTCTCGCGTGTTCGCGTCGGAGAGAGAGTTCTGCTTTCACCGGGAATCTCCTGCGGCCAGTGCCAGCAATGCCTCGCCGGGGAGGACAACCTGTGTCGCAGCTATACGCTCTTCGGCTACATGGTCAACGGCGGGTGCGCTGAGTATGTGAAGTCGCCCGCCGTCAACGTAATCCCAATTCCCACCAATCTGACTTTTGAAGAGGCTGCTGCCGTGCCGCTCGTATTCCTTACGGCTTGGCACATGCTCATTACGCGCGCCAAACTCAAACCAGCCGAAGACGTCTTGATTCTTGCGGCAGGGAGCGGCGTGGGAAGCGCGGCCATTCAGATTGCCAAGGTCACCGGTGCCCGCGTGATTGCCACTGCAGGGTCTGAGGAAAAGGCGCTGCGGGCGAAGGAGCTAGGCGCCGATGATGTCCTGCTGCACAACAAGGGGGACTTCTCGAAAGGCGTGCGAGATCTTACGAATCGCCGGGGCGTCGATGTCGTTTTCGAACACATCGGCGAAACAACTTGGGAAGAAAGCATTCGTTGCCTGGCGACGGGGGGACGTCTGGTCACTTGCGGCGCGACGACCGGAAACAACGGCAAGATCGATATCCGCTACCTCTTCAGCCGGAGTATTTCCATTCTCGGCTCCTACCTGGGGAGCAAAGCCGAACTGTATTCGGTTTTGGAGTTAGTCGGGCGCGGCCTTCTTAAGCCTGTTATCGACACGGTGATGCCTCTTGAACGTGCGGCCGAGGCGCATGCCCGTCTGGAGAGTCGCGAACAATTCGGTAAAATCGTCCTGCGGGTTTCGTGAATTCCCTATCGCATTTAGAATGACGCCGCGCCGTGCCCGCGCGGAATCTGGATTACTTCGCGAAGGGCGAAGTCACGAGTACCTTGATTTCGGGCGCATCGATATTTTCAGGCGTTACCATCGTGACGCCGGTATCGATGTGTTTCGAGACGCTCTTGCCGCTGAGGTGATCCACGATCGTTTCGACTGCGAGTTTGCCCATCAGGAATGGATTCTGCACCACGAGCCCTTGAACCTGCCTACGGCGCACGGAGTCTAGGTAAATGTCGCTCGCGTCGAATCCCATATGTGCGATCTTGCCCGCAAGCTGGCGTCCTTGAAGCGCCATGAGCATCCCGGCAGTAGAAGACTCATTTGGCGTGAAGACGCCACTCAGTTCGTTCCCGTAACGCCCTAGCTCGATGTCGGCGGCTCGTTTGGCTGAATCGCGCGTTCCTCCCGCAAATTCCTCGGAGGAAATAACCTCAAAGCCTAAGTACGCCTTCATCTTCCCGGCAAATCCCTGTTCCCTCGCCTCTGTGCTTGCCGACCCCTCTTTGTGGCGCTGCAAGAGCACCTTCCCGCCACTAAAAAGAAGTTCGGCCATCCGCTCCGCGGCCAACGCGCCGCCCTTCTTGTTGTCGGTTGCAATGAAGCTGACGATCTTCATCGTGTCGAGCGCGGAATCGACCACGACGGTCGGAACTCCCGCGCCAGCGGCTTCCTCGACTGGGGCGACTAAAATGCGACTGTCACATGGCGCCAGAACAATGCCATCCACGCCCCGGCGTGTGAAGTCTGAGAAGATTTTAGCCTGTTCCTCGTTATCGTCTTCGCGCAGAGGCGACTTCCATTGCAGATCCACGCTGATTCCTCTTCCCTGAAGATCGCGCGCGGCTTGCGTGGCGCCTGCTTGAATCCATTTCCAAATCTGAGATGTGGAGCCTTTGAGGACTCCTGCAATCTTAAGAACTCTTGCCATTACAAATCTCCAGAATGACCCTGTCTTACTCACGCCCATGCGAACCTATTCTGGCATTTGGGTGTTGTCAAGGCAGACCGACACATCCTAGGTCCAATGAATACTTGTCCAGATGTCCAGGGCAATAAACGATTTAGTACAGAGGTTCAACTGGACGGCTGGCCCTGTGGCGCAATGCAAACACGGCCATGCCTTCGGTCTGCCGAGGGGTGAGGATGCTCTGGCCAGAGCAAAGGAAAAGAGTGCTGCGGCCAGCGTTAGTCAAGAATTTCGAAGCGGAATTCTTCAATGATGGGATTCGTCAACACATCTTTAGAGATGCGCTCGACCTGGTTCCGCGCTTCTTCACGGCTCAAACCATTGAGTTCGAGGACGAAGAACTTCCCCTGGCGCACGCTTTGCACGTTTGCATGGCCGAGCGAAGCGAGCGCGCGCTGAATTGTTTGCCCCTGCGGATCGAGGACCGTCGATTTCAACATTACCCAAACGTGTGCTTTCATGTTCGCCTTTATCTAGGATGAAGAATCTGACTCTCAACTTCCACCGCACATTGAGACTCAAGGTGCGGTTCAGCCTGTAAGCCACAAACACGGACAACGTGCAAACACAGTACCCGGCGCGATTATAGCAGGCCTGAAGATTTCGCTGCCGCACGAAATTCGTCAAGCAAGCGGCGCTTATCTTCCGGCGGCAGGAACGATGCGCTGAAACTCTGTTCAGCCAGGCGCACAAGTTGTTCCTTGGAGAGACCAAGCGATGCCGCGAGCGAGTACTCGGTGAGCAGGTCAGTGTGAAACAGGCCAGGGTCATCGGTCGATAGCGTAACCGCCAGGCCCTTTTCGAGGAATCTCGGGAGCGGGTAATCCGCCAGTGTCGCTTCTGGCTTGCCCGTCTGCTTGGCGAGCGCACCCGTGCACAGATTGCTCGTGATGCAATTCTCGAGGACGACGTTGCGTTTAAGGGCTAAGGATTCCGCGAGCGCGGGGTCGCGCAAGAGAGCAATCCCGTGACCGATGCGCTCGGACCCTAGAAGCTCCATCGCTTCCCGAATCGATTCCGGGCCTCCAATCTCTCCGGCATGGCAGACAACGTGCAAACCTTCGCTGCGCGCAAAATCGAATGCCGGGCGGAATTTTACCGCTGGCAGCGAAAGCTCGTCTCCGCCCATTCCAAACGCAACGACGCCGGAATGTTGGAGTTTCGACGCCCAGCGTGCCACTTCCATTGCAGCGTCGGCTCCGAATTGCCGCGTTGCATCGAAGATCCACGCGGTTCGCAAACGGCTAAAGGGGGCGCTCTGCGCAGTTTCACGGATGGCGGCGAAATTCGCTTCGACGTTTTGCATTCGCCGGAGCATCACGCCGGTGGAAACAGTCACCTCAGCGTAAACTACGTTCTGGCGCACCAACTCCTCGCAAAGACGTTTCGTGATGAACGCGTAGTCCTCGGGCCCGCGCAGAAAAGATGTGACCCACTTGAACGTTTCCAGGAATCCGGCGAAGCTTGTGTAAGTGTATCGCTTGTGGACTTCTTCGAGCGTCAGCGTGTCAGCGTGGCGCGCCGCCAGTTCGACCGCGGCCTCGGGGCGAATCGAACCTTCGAGGTGCAGGTGAAGCTCTGCCTTCGGAAGGGCGTCCACGACCGTCGGTTGTTGTGTTGGTTTTGTCACCGCGTTGTGGTTCACTGCTGCGGCAATTGCGGCCGCCCCGCATTAATCCATGCCGTCATCCAAAACGAACCAAGGTCCGCGGAAGCGTCCGATAGCTGGCGAACAAGAACCGCTCCCACCTGCGAGTAGAACCGATCGTAGAATTCATCCGAATAGACAGTTAGGCCCGTATGGGCGCGGCGGTCCGCCAGCAGAACGTTTTCAAGCCAGGAATGCGCGCTGAGCGACATCTCAAACGCGTGGTCAGTCGGGTCGTGGATAAACGCAGCCTCATTAGGCCTCAAGTAGAAGAACAACTCGTACCGGTCCACGAGTCCCACACTGAAACGTTCATTCACTCCCGGCTGGCCTGAAAGTTTTCCGTCACCGTTCACCGTGGTATTGAATGGATCGTGCGCCTCGGCCACGTAGTGCGCCAGCAAAGCTGCCGTCACCTTCGCTTCGTCCCAATTGTGCGCGCGAAATGCGTCCGTCAAACGCTTGCTATACAGTCCGATCTGCCATGGAAGCAATCCATAGTTCCACACGGTGTGCCGAGTGTATTTCGCAACCGCCGCGTTGTAGCTTCGCGGAAGCGCCGCGAAAGGAAAAGGGCCGTAGTGATCGAGTTGGATGAAGTCGTTATGCGGGTCCGAGGTGTTCTTTGCTTCGGCGTCGTAAGGGTCCGTGACATGCTGAACAAGAAACTGACGATTCGTCTGGAAGAAAGGCTGCATTTCGTACGGCAGCGTGTCCACGGCCTTATTCGTGATCAAGCGCTCGGCGTTGTCACCCCAGCCGAAGGAAGACGGCAGGGCAAGAAAGAGCATCACGAACGCCAGTGCCAGCGCCGCGCTGGGCCGAACGCGCATCAGCTTGTTTCTCCCTTTCTATTTGAGGCCGCCCACAAACTTGCCGTGGCCAGCCCGCTATGTTTGCGTCCGTAAAAGTAGTACACCACCAACCCAATCACAAGCCACACAAAGAAGCGAAGCCAATTCTCGACCGTAAGGCTCGCCATCAGGATAAAGCAAAACAGCACCGAAGCCAAAGGGATCAAGGGCGACCACGGGACTCGAAATCCTCTGGGGCGATCGGGCTGGCGATTCCTCAGGATGAGCACGGCGATGGAAACGAGGATGAATGCAAACAACGTGCCGATGTTCGAGAGGTCCGCGAGCGTTCCAATGTCGAATATTCCGGCCGGGATCGCCACGAACAACCCCGCCACCCATGTGGCTGTGTCGGGGGTGCGAAATTTCCGGTGCACATGCGCGAACGCTCGGGGAAGCAAGCCGTCGCGCGACATCGCAAACCATACGCGCGCTTGGCCAAATTGAAATACAAGGAGCGATGAGATCATTCCCATCAATGCACCCGCCGTCACCCAGCGGTTCACTCCATTCAAACCAATGGCCTGAAGGGCGTTTGCCACGGGTGCGGCGTTGCGCAGCGTGTCCCATCGCTGGATTCCCGTGAGCACAAGCGCCACGGCAACATAAAAAAACGAACAGATGAAAAGCGACACGAGAATTCCGATGGGCAAATCGCGCTTGGGTTGGCGGCACTCTTCCGCCGCAGTCGAGACGGAATCGAATCCGATGTACGTGAAGAACACGATCGCGCCGCCCGTCAGCACGCCCTGCCAATGGTTCGGAAAGAACGGCTTCCAATTCGCGGGCTGGATGTATTTGCTTGCCGCAATGCAGAAAATCACGATGGCAAGGAGCTTGATTGCAACCATCGCGTTGTTAGCGCCTGCGGACTCTCGAATCCCAATCACGAGCACCACCGTCAATAGCATGACAATTACGAAGCCCATGATGTTGAAATGCAGCGTCCAGCCATTCTCCGGCGTATAAGCGGGCGTGCTCAATCCAACAGGAATGTGGAGGCCGAACGAATCGAGCAGGTTGTTGATATACGCCGAGAATCCCACGGCTACGGCCATGTTCGAGACAGCATATTCCAGAATCAAGTCCCAGCCGATGATCCATGCCACTAACTCGCCGAGCGTTGCATACGTGTAGGTATATGCGCTGCCGGCGATGGGAATCATCGATGCCAGTTCCGCGTAGCACAATCCTGCAAGCCCGCAGATCAGCGCGACAACGAAGAACGAAACCGCGATGGCGGGTCCCGCGCCCGGTCGGCCCGTGATTCCCAGTGCATGTCGTCCATGCATGAGCACATCGAGGAGCGGCGCCTTCAGCAAAGAAGGAAACCGCACGGCTTCTCCCGCGGCGGCCGTTCCCGTCAGCACAAAAATGCCGCTGCCGATAATGGCGCCTACGCCCAAGGCTGTCAGGCTGAGCCAGCCGAGCGATTTCTTCAGTCGCCTATCAGGGCGATCCGCATCCGAGATGAGTTGGTCGATGCTCTTCGTGCGGAATATTTGTAGACTCAATCGGCACCTTCCCCGTGCCATTGCGGGAAAACTCTACCTTGCGCGGCCTCTCGACGCAACATCGCACTTCCCTTTCGGACGGTTATGCAATCACGACGATTGCCGGATGCTTGTTGCACATACGATCAGGCGAACTCCAGGTTCGCATACCGCTCCACCAGTTTCTTGGGGCCGTAGTCTTGGAAGCTGACGGTGAACCTGCGCTCCTCGCCTTCGCCTTCGACGCCTGTGATCGTGCCCACGCCGTACTTCGGATGCCGCACTCGCGTTCCGATCAAGGGATGCGCGGGTGCGCGAGACGCTTTAGTTTTGCGCCCATACGCCACCGCGGACCGCCTGCGCACATAACCATCCGAGAAATCCGGGTCAGGTTCGTAGCGCCGCGTTTCGCCCGGTATGGAAAGTGAGCCGACGGCAGCTTCGACGAGATCGCCAGGGACCTCCGCCAGAAATCGAGAAGGCGCTGAAGAACGCAAACGATCTTCGCCGTATGTGCGGCGATATGTCGCGCGAGAAAGAACAAGCGAACGCTTAGCACGCGTCATTCCGACGTAGAAAAGGCGCCGCTCTTCTTCGACATCGGCATCACTCTTGAGCGAGCGACTGTGCGGCAGGAGCCCTTCTTCAAGCCCCGCAAGATACACCGCATCGAATTCCAGACCCTTCGCGCTGTGCAGCGTCATCAGCGAGACTGGGATCGTCTCGTCGTATTCATCGGCATCGCTTACCAGGGCGGCTTGGTCGAGAACATCTTCGAGCGTTTGACCTTGCTCGGTCGCCTCCGCCATTGCATTCGCCAATTCGCGAAGGTTTTCGGCGCGCGAGGAATGTTCGAGATTGTCCTGCTGTTCGATCCAATCGAGATAGCCGGTCTTGTCGAGGATTTTCTCGATCATTTGCGCTGGCGGAAGGCCCTTGCATTCTTCCTGAAGCGTTTCGATCAATTTGCGGAATGTACTCAATGCAACACCAGACTTCTTGCCCGCGCCGTTTCCGTCGCGTATTACGTCCCAAAACGATTTGTTGGTTTCCTTTGCGCCTTCCCTGAGCGCGGCTACGGTGGTGGCCCCAATGCCGCGCGGAGGCACATTCAGGACGCGCAGCAGTGCGACGTCGTCTTCAGGGTGGGAGAGCAGACGGATATAGGCCAGAGCGTTGCGCACTTCGGCGCGCTCGTAAAAGCTGAAACCGCCCACGACCCGGTATCGGATGCCAAGCCGAAGCAGCACTTCCTCGAAGGAGCGCGACTGGGCGCCGGTCCGGTAGAGAACGGCCATGCGAGCGCTTGGGTCGCTCCGCACGAGTGTGGAAAGCTCGTGGCATGCGAATTCTGCTTCCGCCATGGCGTCCGGCGCTTCGAAAAAACGGATTCGTTCGCCCGCTTCGAGCGTTGCCCGAAGATCCTTCCCCAGCCGGCCGGAATTGTTGTGAACAACAGCATCGGCTGCATCCAATATCTTTTGCGTCGAGCGATAATTCTCTTCCAGCCGGATAATCTGCGCGCCGGCGAAATCCTCCGTAAAGCGCATCAAGTTTCCGGCTCGTGCGCCTCGCCAGCCATAGATCGACTGATCTTCATCACCAACAACGCAGACGTTTTTCCCGGAGCCGGCAAGCAGTCGCACGAGTTCCTCTTGCCAGCGGTTTGTGTCCTGGAACTCGTCCACCATCACATAGCGAAACCGATCGTTCCAACGGGCGCGGACTTCGGGATGATCTCGAAGAAGTTCGACGGCGCGTAGAAGCAGATCATCGAAATCGAGCGCGCTTGCGTTGCGAAGTATCTCGCCGTATGCGCGAAAGATTCGCCCAACATACCCCCGCGATTCATCGAACGTCTCGGCATCCATTTCTTCCGGTGTGATGCCGTGATTTTTGGCGTGGCTGATCTGTTCGCGAATGCTGCGAGGAGGGTAGTCATCGGCCGAAATGTCGATTTGCGTGAGCGCGAGCTTTACCGCGGAAGTCTGATCGTCGTCGTCATAAATGGCGAAATCGCGGGGCAGACCCAGGTGTTGCCCTTCGCGCCGGAGCAACCGCGCACAGAAGGAATGGAACGTCGAGATCCATACGTCCGAAGCATCCTGTCCGCTTGCTCGAAGCAAATCGCCGATTCTCCGCTTCATCACATCGGCGGCTTTGTTCGTGAATGTGACGGCAAGAATGGCGTTCCCCGGCACGCCCTTCGCAATCAAATGCGCGACGCGATACGTGATCACGCGCGTCTTGCCCGTTCCGGCGCCGGCGACAATGAGCAATGGGCCTTCCGTGGTCAAGACAGCCTCGCGCTGGCGTTCGTTCAGACCATCGAAATGTGGAATTGTATTAGGAGAGTTGTCCACGTGCGAATTCTATCTGACGGAGGGCAATCCAGCAATTTGCGAACAGGAGGCTTCGAGGAGATTTCGAAAACTCTGGTACAATCGGCCGGTTTAATTGGGGCTCAATCGTAATATGAAACAGCATAAGCTGCCGGGATGGTTGCAGAAAATCGTTGCCGTGATGGGCGGCGGCGGATTGTTCGTCGTGGCCTTCCTGGATTCATCGGTGCTTTCGTTTCCGTTTGTCACCGACGCGCTCGTGATCGAGCTTTCGCTGCAAAGGCCAGCACGGATGCCCTACTACGCTGCCATGGCCGCTCTTGGGTCGCTCATGGGTTGCATCTGGCTATACTTGCTTGCGAAAAAAGGCGGCGAAGCGTACTTCCGCCGCCACGCAGGCACAGGTGCGGACAAGGCCAAGCGATGGGTTGAGAAAAACGCATTCCTGAGCGTTTTCGTTCCGGCGATTCTCCCGCCGCCTCTGCCGTTCAAAGTTTTCGTTCTTGCGGAAGGTGTTTTTCAGGTTCCGCTCCGGACTTTCATTCTTGCGCTTTTGGTAGGCCGCGGCCTGCGTTATTTCGCGGAGGGGCTCTTCGCCGTTCGGTACGGCGCCGCAACGTTTCGCCTTCTCGTTGCGTACAGCCGCGAATTCGCGGTTTCCGTCGTTGTGGTCCTTTTGCTGCTTTACATCGCGAAGCGCCTGCTGTTTCGCGACCCGCCCGAAAATTGCTGAGCGCTATCTACGGGTTCGGCGAAGACGCGAAGAGGTATCTCTCGCGAATAACTTGAAGGCTGCTGTTGAAATCCACGCGCAGGAAGATGTTTGCCGGGCTCTTGTTGTCCGCGGCAAAGCGAATATCGCGCAATTCGAATCGATATCCGTCCACTAATCGCCCCACGCTGGCAATTGGAAACTGAGCGTACTTTAGAAATCTCTGAGCCGCTTCCGCTCGCTGGCCGGAGTCGAGTGCGGGAGACTCCTGCGGCTTGAAGTGAATGATGCTGCGGTCAGGATCAAATCGGGCGCTCCCTGCAAGATGGACCGTTATCTCTTCAATCGTGTCGTCCGTTACGACGACGCCTCTCCATTGGAACAGCTCGGATGCGGAGGGAAACGCGCCCGCGGACAAAGGGATGCGCCCGTGATACTCATGGGAGAGTAGCAAATTGACCGCACGGCTATGAAGGTTCGCCCGCGCCACAAAGTACGCTCCGATGAGCAGTAACGTGACAACGGCGGCACGCAGACCACGGGCGCTTTTCTTACGGTCGCCGATCTCTTCCGATACCAGCGACATCACCTGCGGCAAGAAAAGTCCCGCGACGAGCAGGACCAAGACCCACGGATCGAGATTGGCAACAATGTCCCAAGCAAACCAGCGCTCGCGAAATGGCCAAAACAATTGCACGCCATCGCTGGTTGTGAGGTCGAGCAGCGTGTGGCCAAAAATACCGATTGCGCATGCAGCGAGGGCTGGGAAAAATCGCAGGGGTGGAAATGCGGCCGCTCGCGCGCTTTTCGAGGAAGCCTTTCTGTCCAGGATGCAGAACGCGCCCGCAATCACACACGCCATGAGCGCAGATGCTGGAAGCGAGTGCAGTGCAGTACGATGGAATCGGAAAAATGCGGCGGGCCCGGCGAAATAGCTCGCGTAATCGAGATCGGCAGCAACGCCGGAGACAACCACCATGGCGGCCCCGAATCGAGGCAGGTATTTTTGCCCCGCTCGCGCCAATGCGAGTGACGTCAGTGCATGCGTGAGGGGTTCCACACTCGCGTCCCCACAGTTAGAACCGCATTCATAGCCTCGCCGGGGTCACAAGCGACAGAGCGTCCGGCACAATCCGAAACTCCCTGGGCAACGGGCCAATCGGCTCGCCGTCCACTTGAGCGTGGACACCTTGCCCCTCAACAGGCTCGCAGGAAACCTCCATGGCCTTCCACGCATGGATGCCCTCTAGGCTGCGGATTTTCCCAAGCCAAAGCGCCGGCAGACACTGCAGGTAGCGCATGCGGCTCTTCGAAGAGACCACCAGAATCTCGAAGGAATCTTCGAACAGACTCGCGCCCGTCGTAATTTTGAACGGGCCGCCGTAATTCGCCGTCCGGCCAACAATAATGGTCGTAGCTTGCCGCTGTTCACCCGCCGAGCGAACGCGAAATTCCGGAAAGGGGTAACGGATCAATTGCCGCATACCCTCGGCCCAGTAAGCCAAGATTCCCGCGTTTTCCTTCAATTTCAGGTCCAGCGCGTTGACGACGGCACCGTCTGCGCCGGCTCCGGCCGTGCAGATGAAGTATCGCCCTTCGCGCGATATTTCGGCGGAGTGACGCCCATCGGCCGGAATTGCGATTCCCAGCGCGATCCGGCGGACCACGCCGCCCGGAATGAGCCGCGCTGCGTGCGGGATGTCCCAGGGAATGCGCAATTCCTTCGCCAGAATGTTGGCCGTGCCTGCCGGGAGCAGGGCCATCGGTACATGGCTTCCGGCAAGCCCGTTGACGACTTCATTGGTCGTGCCGTCGCCCCCGCACACAATCACCATCCCGCGGCGCTGTTTCACCGCCAGGCGAGCGATCCCCGTCGCGCTCCCCCGCCCCCTCGTGGGCGCAAGTTCCGTATCGATTCCAGCGCCATTCAAGATGCGCGCCGCTTCTTCGGCTTCCGCAAAACGCCGATGACGCCGGCGCCCGCTAGACAGGTTGTAAATGAGCAGTGCGTCTTTGATTCCGTCTGGCATCTGGATTGTAGGGACCTCCACAGGTGAACGCGCATTGTATAATACCCCGCGTCCAGTACCGACTTCATTCCTTCTGAGGTTTCGATGATCCAAAGTCGAGACGCAGCTAAACAGATCGAGCTCCTCCGCGAGGAAATTCGGCGTCACGAGTATCTCTATTACGTCGCCGATGATCCCGAGATTTCCGATGCGGCTTTCGACCGGCTGGTGAATCAGCTCAAGAAGCTCGAGGCCAAGCATCCGAACCTTGTGACGCCGGATTCGCCCTCGCAACGAGTAGGTGGCGCGCCGCGTGAGGGTTTTCAAACGGTTCGCCACAAGACGCCCCTGGTGAGCCTGGACAACGCCTATTCGTTCGATGAGCTCGCGGATTTCGACCGGCGGGTTCAGGAGCTGACAGGCCGCGAGACGGTCGAATACGTCGGCGAACACAAGTTTGACGGCTTGAGTCTCTCGCTCGTGTATGAAAACGGAAGCCTCCTAAGCGGGGTCACCCGCGGCGACGGCACAACCGGCGAGGACGTGACGCCCAACATAAAGACGATCCGCTCGATTCCCTTGGCCATCGATGATTCCTTGCTCAAGAAAGCCGGTTTGCGTGGCGATTTGGAAATTCGCGGCGAAGCTATCATGACGCACAAGGCTTTCGAGGACTTGAATCTTCAGCAGGAAGAGCAAGGAGGAAAACGGTTTGCGAACCCTCGCAACGCCGCGGCGGGTTCGGTTCGGGTCCTCGATCCTTCCATCACGGCGTCGCGCCGGCTTGATTTCTTCGCTTACTATCTTCTGGTCGATGGGCGCGTCCCAAAGAAGCGCCACTCGGAGATTCTTGAGGCGCTTGGCACGCTGCGGTTCAGGGTGAGCAAGGATTGGGAGCTGTGCGGCTCGATCGAGGAGGTGGAGCGCTACATCAATCGCTGGGAGTCGAAGCGCGAGAAACTTTCTTACGAGATCGACGGAATCGTCATTAAGGTAAACGAAATCAGCCTGCAAAACGAACTTGGCTTCACGGCCAGAGCCCCGCGATGGGCAATTGCATACAAGTTCCCTGCGCATCAGGAAACCACTGTCGTCAACGAAATCAAAGTGCAAGTGGGACGAACGGGTGCGCTTACGCCGGTCGCCGTGCTCGAACCGGTCCAGGTCGGCGGCGTGACCGTGAGCCGTTCGACGCTGCACAACTTGGACGAAATCGAGCGCCTCGGATTGCATGCGGGCGACACGGTTCTGATCGAACGCGCCGGAGAAGTGATTCCCCACGTAGTAAAAGTAGTGAAGCACGGGAAGGAAGAAAAAACGTTTCGCATGCCTGAAAAGTGTCCCGAATGTGGAACGCGAATCCACCATGCGGAAGGCGAGGTTGCATACCATTGCGTGAACGTCTCGTGCCCCGCGCGGCGCAAGGAATCGCTGCTCCACTTTGCCGGGCGTCACGCGATGAATATCGACGGTCTAGGAGACAAACTCGTTGAACAGCTTGTGGATAAGGGCCTCGTGAAAGACTTCGCGGACCTTTATCGTCTGAAGCTGGACGCACTCGCCGGGCTCGACCGCATGGCGGAGAAATCCGCGCAGAATCTTCTCGACGAAATTGCCGCGAGCAAGAAAAACAGCCTCGCGCGCCTGATCTATGCACTCGGCATCCGCTTTGTCGGCGAGCGCACCGCGCAATTGCTCTCGGAACACTTCGGCTCGATGGACAAAATTGCGGACGCGAGCGAGGAAGAGTTGACAGCCGTTGCGGAGGTCGGCCCAAAGGTTGCCGAAGGCATTCTCGAGTTCTTTTCCGAAGCTGCAAACCGGAAACTCATCGAGCGCCTGCGCGCTGCGGACATGAATATGAAGGAAGAGCGCAAGGCGCCCACGGACAAAAAGTTCGCGGGGATGACGTTTGTATTCACGGGAACGCTTGCGAATCGAACGCGCGAAGACGCCGAGGCGATTGTCGCCGCGCGTGGCGGCAAGGCGGGATCGTCGGTCAGCAAGAAAACCACCTACGTTGTGGTCGGCGCGGACCCTGGCTCGAAGTACGACAAGGCGAAATCATTCGGCGTCACCCTCCTCGACGAAGCTCAATTCGAGAAGTTGATTGCGAGCAAGTAGTCTCTATTACTTCCGCGTCACCTCCTCACAACCTTTGTGGGTATTGGCGTTATTGATAAAGCTGAAAACCCGTGCCGCGCGTTTTCGTGAAGATTCCGTGTAACCACTTGGCGATTTTTTGAATCTCATTGACAGGAGGGCGTTTAGGAAGATAAATTAGTGCGTCCAAGCCTCGTTCTCGCGATCGGGCGCGTGGGAGCGGTGATTCAACTCGCCTAAAAGGAATACTCAGGAGAATCCAGATGCGACGATTAGGATACATCTTAACCCTCGCGGTAGCCATCGCGTTCAGCGCGACCGCCGGCTTCGCGCAGGACGGAAAACTCAAGATTAGGGTAAAGCCAAAGCAAGCTTATCTTTTTGTCGATGGCAAGGCCATTCACGAAGGCAACCAATCGATATCGCTCAGCGCCGGCAAGCATGTCGTGGCCATTGTGAATTATGGCTACAAAATTTCCACGCAGGACGTCAACATTGAGGCGGGCAAGACAACCTCAATCGATGTTGCTCTCGAGGCCTATGGCGGCAATGTGAGCGGTGGGCCATGGGGCGACGTCGAACTGAAAGGCTTCGACCGGTCCGCGGTGCTCGCCAACGGCAACACACCTGGCTATTTTGTCGGGCACGTCGATGAATTCAATTTCGACTGGATATGGCACCAAAACCTGCTGCTCCCTCCCGGCAAGCACCACCTCACCGTCACTCGCGAAGGGAAGGACGTTTGGTCCGGTGAAGTCGATGTCGTCGCTGGCAAGAAAGTCATCGTGGACCTAAAGAGTGGCACGCAGAAAACCGTGAACTGGAACCGCGGCAACAAGCTCCCCAAGGAACTACCTCGGTTCAAGGCGGGCCTGGCAAGCACGACTGTGGCTGTGGCGCCGGCGAGCGGCAGTTTCTCAGCATCGAACGCGAACATCAACTGCGGGCAATCCTCGACGCTTAACTGGCAGACTGCCGAGACCGTGGATGCCAACATCGCTGGAATCGGCGCTGTTCCGACCACTGGCAGCCAGTCCGTTTCACCGCACGCGACTACCTCTTATGATTTCACTGCGAACGGCCCTGGCGGGGCCGTCAAAGGGAATGCCACCGTTAACGTGAATACGAAGGTGGACGCCAGCCTTTCCGCGAATCCCTCCGACCTGCACTACCGGAAGATCGGCGACAAAGTTCTCACGCAGGATTCCTCCACACTCACATGGTCCACTTCGAATGCCGATTCGGTCAACCTCGACCCGAACGGAAAGGTGGATCCAAACGGCACTCTGACGGTTAAGGGCGAGCCGAAGAAAATGGAAATCGGGCCTGTGGACGAGTCCACAACATACACGCTGACGGCTACGAATGTTTGCGGCGGCTCTTCAACGCAGACAGCATCTATTCACATCACTGGCTCGATCGAGCCGATTCCGGAAGTTGTCCTGCAAAGCGTTTTCTATCCCACGGACTACCCGGACAAGAAGAACCCACAGGTCGGCCTCGTCAAGAGCCAGCAACTCGAGCTTGCAACGCTGGCGGCCGGCTTCAAGAAGTATCTTGAGTACGATCCCGACGCGAAGCTTTCCGTCGAAGCGTTCGCCGATATCCGTGGCTCAAAGCCGTTTAACCAGGATTTGAGCGAGCGCCGCGTGGAGCGGATCAAACAGTACCTCATCGAGCAGGGTGTCCCGGCCGACAAGGTTCAGACCGCGGCTTACGGAAAAGAGCGCCCGCTCGAAAAGAAGGCGGTGAAGGAACTCGAAGCGAGCAACCCGAACACACCGCCCAAGGCGCGCCTCAAGAACGTCGAGGGCGACTGGCTGGCGTACAACCGTCGAGCCGATGTCGTGCTCCTGCCCTCCGGCAAGAAGTCGGTGCAAGTCTTCCCACACAATGCCGACGACTCCGGGATAATCTGGCAGGTGCCGAAACCGCCTCTCAAGAAAGTCGAGGCAGCCCAATAGTCGATTCCGAATCACATCCGCGCCGGAGAGCCACACTCTCCGGCGCGTTTTTGTTTTCCAAGCCAGTTTGGCGCTCTTGCTTCTCAAACGCGCGCGCGATTAGAAAAACGCGATGCTGACCGTCGTTGCAGCCTTGATTGAGTGTGAGGGAAAGCTGCTGGTGTGCCAGCGGCGTCGCGGCGACACGTTCGAGCTGATGTGGGAATTCCCTGGCGGCAAAGCAAGACCGGGAGAAACGCTGGAAGCAGCGCTCGCGCGAGAGCTAAACGAAGAACTCGGAGTGCATGCCCGAGTTGGGCCTCAGATTTATCGCACGCGACATCAGTATGCCGAGATGAGCGAATCCATCGACCTATTCTTTTTTGTGGTGAGCCTTGATGCAGACGAATTGCAGAATCGGGTCTTCGAGCAGATTGCTTGGCGCGAGCCGAGTTCTCTGACCGAATTGAATTTCCTGCCCGCCGACCGTGAACTCATCACAAAGCTTGCAAGTGGCGCGCTTCCTCTTCTCCGGACGCAAGCGCCTTGAGACGCCTCCCACATTTGTAAACTTGCCCTGGATTAAACAAGAGCGCGGCCGCCATCCACGACAAGAACTTGCCCCGTGACGAAATCTGCGGTCGCGAGATAGGCAACGGCGCCGGCAATATCGTCTCCCGTTCCCGTTCGATGCAACGGCACGCGGCGGATATACTCCTCGTCCGGCAATTCGCCCGGAAACTGGATCGTGCCCGGCGCGACGCTGTTAACCACAATCTCCGGCGCAAGCGCCCGCGCAAGGCACCGCGTCAGCATAATCACCCCCGCCTTCGAAACGCAGTAGTGCGTGAACGCAGGCCAGGCCAAAATCCCGCCCAGCGAAGACAGATTGATGATGCGGCCGCGCCCCTGGCGCTTCATGATCGGTGCTGCGGCCTGCGCGCAGAGGAATTGAGATTTCAAGTTTCCGTTCATGATGCGATCCCACTGCTCGTCGGTCAGCTCTTCAAACTTCGCGGGGAAAAACGTGCCGGCGTTGTTTACCAGGATGTCGAGCCGGCCGAACTCTTTGTCGATGGTAGCGAAGAGCCTTTGCACGCTCCCTCGCTGGGACACATCCGCTTGAATGGCAATTGCGCGGCGGCCGCCAGCCTCGATTTCGCGCACCACTCCCTCGGCTTCCGGCTTCGAGTTCGCGTAATTCACCACAACGCCCGCGCCATCGGCGGCAAGTCGTAAGGCGATGCTACGGCCGATGCGTTTCGCCGCTCCCGTGACAAGTGCTACCTGCCCTTCCAGTGCTTTTCCTGGCATAGGTCGATCCTTTCGCGAGGTAAATTCCAGGCACAATGCCGCTTAGGCTGCTTAAGGTCTTTGATCGTTCGCGTGGCCTTATAAAGGGAGATTAGCATTCGGCGCGGCGGTGTCAATCGAGCTGTTCACGGCCACAGAGTGAGGCTTTTACTTCATCCTTTGGCCAGCCTGTCTCATGGGCACACTGTTCGGCCCAAACAATGGAATTTGGCCGAAACCTTGTTATATTGCACTCTCGTGTGGCAGAAAATTCTAATCGGTACGATTGGCAGGCAATCATGCGAAACAAGCTAGTTCTTGTACTTGTGGTTGTTGTCGTCGTGGTGGCTCCGCTTGGTTGGTACGGCGTGCACCGATGGCGCGTGTCGGCAGCCGCATCCAAAGCGGCGAAGGCCGCCATTGAAACTCAAACGGCTCAGCGTCTCGATCAAATCGTCGGCACGTTTCGGAAAATCATCGTCTTGACGGACGACAGTGCTTCGCTCGACCCGGACACTCGTGACCGCGTATTGACCGCGGGAAAGGTTCTCTTCCAGGAAAATCAGGAGCACCTCACGGCGCTGAGTTCCGATCTGTCGGAGGACCTTGCCAAAAGCGGCTCTCCCGCCGTCGAATTCTTTCTGAATCGAGTCGAGACCAATCCGGAATATCGCGATGCCGACAAACTCGCGTTTCGAGAAGTGTTCGCAGACCTTTCCGCCGCTGCATCCCGCACTCCCTACGCCGCGCGATTCCAGAAGCGAATCTCCGAGGATACCTCCGCGCTCGACCAGATACAGGCGCTCTACGAAAAAGAGCTTGGAGACGTCTTCTCAAATTTCGGAACTCGCGGAATGCCCGTTCATCGGGAAGCCTGGTCGCAATACGTCGCTTTCATCAAGCAGAAGTACACGCGCGAGCAGATTTTGAAAGACTTCGAATCGGTCTTGCCCGGCTCCGAAACACGCGGCGGCGGGGGAAAGAAGACAGGTGACGGCCAGATTTACGGCACCGAACTACCCGCGAAAACTCTCGTGCTGACTTTTGACGATGGCCCGCACCCGCGCTACACCGACCGCATCCTCGACATCTTGAAGAAATACCAAATCCAGGCTGTTTTCTTTGAGGTTGGGCGCAATCTCGGAACGATTGACAAAGACAACCAGATCAAGCTCGCGCCCACCGCCGCGGTCAGCTACCGCGTCCTAAACTCCGGTTCGACGATCGGCAATCACAGCTATAGCCATCCCGTTCTTCCCAAGCTCGATCCGACCGCTTATACCGAAGAAATCGATTCCACCGACGTGCTCCTGAAATACATTTTGAAAGCGGACCCCGTTCTTTTTCGTCCTCCTTATGGCGCGACCAATCAGGGAGTTCTCTCGGTCGTCCAATCGCAGCAATTGAAGTCGATCATCTGGAACATCGATTCGATGGATTGGGCTGACCCTGTTCCCAGTTCAGTCGCGCAACGCGTCCTGAGCGAAGTGGATCAGGAAGGCCGCGGAATCATACTCTTCCACGACATCCACGACCGCGCGATCGCGATTTTGCCGCAGCTTATCGAAACTCTCGAGTCGCAGGGCTATCGCTTCGCCGCATGGAACGGCAGCGGGTTTTCCACCAATGAAACCAGATCTGTCCAATCCGCTCCCGCCGCAGCGCCCACACCACTGGCGCCACCTTACCGTGAAAGCTGGGCTGCAATCATCGGCATCGACAACTATCAGAACTGGCCGACGCTGCGTTACGCCACGAACGATGCAAAGGGCGTTCGCGACATTCTCGTGCAGAAATACAATTTCAAGCCGGAGAACGTATTCCTGTTGCTCGATCAGCAGGCGACGCGGCAAAACATCCTTTCGCTTCTCGGCGATAAATTGGGCAACACCGACATGGTCAAACATGATGACCGCGTGTTTGTTTTCTTCGCCGGTCATGGCGCCACGCGCAAACTCCCGTCAGGACGCGAACTCGGCTACATCATTCCCGTGGACGCCGGCTTGACCGACTTCGAAGGGCAAGCCATCTCCATGACAAACTTCCAGGATATTTCCGAGGCTATTCCGGCCAAGCATGTCCTGTTCGTGATGGATTCCTGCTATAGCGGGCTCGCTTTGACGCGCGGCGGAGGCATCGCCTTCTCGCAGAATTATCTGCAGGAGATTGCCAAGCGCGAAGCGCGCCAAATGTTCACCGCCGGAGGCGCCGATCAGCAAGTGTCCGACACGGGCCCCAATGGGCATTCCGTCTTCACCTGGACCCTAATGCAGGCTCTCGACGGACGCGCCGATCTGAACGGCGATGGAGTAATCACAGCCACCGAACTTGCCGCGTACGTTTCACCGGCCGTGTCGGCTGTTTCACGCCAGACTCCGGCTTTCGGCAATCTCCCGGGAAGTGAAGGCGGCGATTTCATTTTCGATCTGAAGCACGACGTTGAATTCCTCAGCTCGTCTTCGCCCCAGTTGGATGATGACGACATCAAGTTGAATTCCGAGATTGAACAATTACGCGCGGAAAACCTGAAGCAAGCCAAGCAGAACGAGGCTTTGCGCCAGGAACTTGCCGCCGCTCAATCCCTCGTGCACCAGGCCCAGGTGCGTGGAAGCCAAACGTCACCCGTTTCCCCGCAAGATCGCGCGCGTTCACTCAACGACGAAGGCATGCGCCTCTACAAGGAGAAAAAATACGCGGAAGCTGCGAACAAATTCACGGAGGCGTCAGGTCTTGATCCCACCAGCGCGCTGATGGCGAATAACGCGGGGTTTGCGCTTTTCAGGCAGGAAGACTATCAGGGTGCGGTGCACTGGCTCGAGCAGGCCATCACCATTGACCCGAATCGCGCCATTGCATATGCGAACCTCGGCGACGCGTACTTCAAGCTGAACCGCAAAGACCAGGCAAAACAAGCTTATGAGAAGTACCTCTCACTCGCGCCCAATAGCCGCACCACCGCGTACGTGAAAGACAAACTCAAGGCGCTCGAGTAGTCGCAATTCTGTCCGGTCAAAACCGTCTCACTGGCGCCAGGCGCGCATCCGCGGTATCCACCGGCGGACGTTCCTGCAGTATTCTTCATATTCCGCGCCAAACTTCTTTCGCAGTGTCGGCTCCTCGTACAACAGCACAAACAAATCTACGCATAGCACCACGACGCACGCCACCGCGATCGCGACCGGTGTCGCACGTCCGAAGACCACCCAGAGTCCGACCCAGCCCGTGATGAATCCAACATACATCGGGTTCCGTACGTATCGGTAAAATCCCACCACAACCAGCCTCTTCGGCGGAGCAACCGGCGCCGGCGTTCCGTGTCCTGTCCATCCGAAGTCCCACACGCACCGTAATGCCATCGCGAAACCAAGCACCGAGGGCACGGCCGCAATCCAGCGCCATCGCGCCGCACCCGCCGTGTCAACGTGAAATCCCAGCCAGGACGGCAGCAACCAGAACCACAGCGCAAAGAATGCGGCGCCCACGCACAGTGAAGCGACTGTTGCCGGCCAATGCGCGGCACGATCTTGACCTCTTCCAGTTCCATTCTGTTCGATCGTCATGAACAGCCCCTCCACGCGGAAGTATGAGCCCATAACACCACATCGGCAACCATAGAAGCGACGAATCGATAGCTCTAAGTTGCAGTTCTGTGAGAACCTGATAAGGGACGGTTTCCTATGAAAACACAGGTTGAATTGGTTGCAGCGTACTGGGCAATCGCCGGAGCTTTTCCGGGCGACGAACCGGAGTACAGCCCGTTTGACTTCAAGGATAGAGTGGAAGCGGCGGCGCGCGTTGGATTCAAAGGCATGGGGATCTGGCACGCGGATCTGGACCACATCCTCGAGCGCAGAACCTTGCAGGAGATGAAACAGATACTCGACGACAACGGCATGAAATACGTGGAGGTCGAGTTCCTGACGGACTGGTTCCTGGAGGGAGAGAGAAAGAAGCAATCAGACATTCGAAAAAAGAAGCTGTTCGCGGCGGTGGAGGCGTTGCATGCGAAGCAGGTGAAGGTCGGCGACTTCTTTTACGAAAAGTGCCCAATGCCCCGGCTGATCGAGGCGTTCGCGAAATTGTGCACGGAGGCGGCGGAGCATGGAACGAGAATTGCGTTCGAGCCGATGGCTGCAGCCATGATCCACACGCTTGAGGATTCGCTTGCGATGGTCGCAGGCGCCGGAGCGAAAAACGGAGGGATCGTACTCGACCTGTGGCACATGGTGAACTTGGGGATTTCAAACGACCAAGTGAGCCGCGTCCCGCTGCAATACTTGTTTGGCGTCGAGGTCAACGACGCAATGAGAAAGAAAATTGGGACCCTCCCGCCGGGGGTTGTTGAACCGAGAACGTATTGCGGGGAAGGAGACTTCGACATCAAAGAGTTCATTAAGTCTGTGGAGAAGACTGGATACGCGGGGCCGTGGGGCATCGAAGTCTTCTCAAAAGAACTTTTGGGAGTGCCGCTGGAAGAACTCACAACGCGCGCTTTCAAGACTACGATGGAGCAATTCCTCCGCTAAACGGGCGTTTCAATTAATTTGAACGCCGCAAAGCATAAATGACCCAGGGCGCGATGTGCGTCTCGCTCACCCAGCGGTAAGGCTCATCGCCCTTCGCAAGTGGCTTTCGTATTTCCACTATTTCAAGCCCGGCGCGCCGATAAACTTCGAGATAGGACTCGTGGGGCCAGAGAATGTCCACGGCAGGCGAGTGGTCCTCGAAATCCGTCGTGATGATTCTCACCGGGTCACCCGGCTTGGCATTTCTGTTTTCGGGGAAGTCCTTCGTCGAGAACGAAGCCCACTCGTTGAAGTAAATCTCGGGCGCGGAAACAATATTCACAATGATGCCGTCTGGTTTGAGCAGCGCGCGCAAGTAGCGAAACAAGCGCACCTTCGTGTCCATGCCGGGAATGTTGTCGAACGTGAATGCCGATTGTATGAGAGAAAAACTTTCGCGCGGCAAGCCGCTCATGTTGTCGCCGGGGATGACGCGGTAATCGCCCTGCGGATCGATTTCGCGCGCCTTCGATACCATCTCTGGCGAGATGTCCACGCCGACCGCCTCAAACCCAGGCCCACGGAGGAACCTGGTCGAGCGGCCTGTCCCGCAACCGAAATCGAGCGCCGCAGTCCCCTTCACATGGGCGCGAAAGATCTCCGACAAATCGCGGAACGCAAGGTGGTACGTGTTGGAAAACTCGAGTTTCGAGTAGGCTTCCGCGCGCGTGGCGCTTTCGTAGCAATTGACGAAGTCCATCGATAATTGCCTTCCAGGGTTGCTGCTGGCGGCGATTCAAGCGTCAGCAGTTTTGCAACCTAACATGCTACCACGCGCGGATTGCCATCCAGCAGCAGGCTTAAGACAGTCTGTCTTCGTTGACTTGCCATCCGGCACAACCTAATATGTGCTGCAAATGTCAGGCACGGACTCGCTCATCGGCCAGGCCATCTCGCACTATCTCGTCCTCGAGAAGCTCGGGGGTGGAGGGATGGGCGTTGTGTATGAAGCTGAAGACCTCACGCTCGGGCGACATGTTGCGCTCAAGTTTCTACCGGAAGACCTAGCGAAACACCCCCAAGCACTCGAACGCTTTCGGCGTGAGGCGCGTGCTGCTTCCGCCCTGAACCATCCGAATATTTGCACCATCCATGAAATCGGCGAACACAACGGCCAGCCCTTTATTGCGATGGAGTTCATGGAAGGCACCACACTGAAGCATCGCGTTTTCGGCAAGCCTCTGCCGCTTGAGCAAGTGCTGGAGTTGGGAATCGAGATTGCCGACGCACTGGATGCGGCGCACAACAAGGGAATCATTCATCGGGACATCAAGCCCGCCAACATTTTTGTGACCGAGCGCGGACATGCCAAGATTTTGGATTTTGGTTTGGCAAAACTTGCACCGGCGGGCGGTGTTGCAAATCTTTCTGCGATGCCCACAGTCAACGAGCTGGAACAGCTCACCCGACCGGGCACGGCGATTGGCACCATCTCGTACATGTCACCCGAACAAGTGCGAGGCGAAGAGCTTGATGCACGCACGGATTTGTTTTCCTTTGGTGTGGTGCTCTACGAGATGGTGACAGGAGTGCTGCCTTTCCGTGGCGAGACCTCAGGCGTGATTGCAGAAGCGATTTTGAATCGCAGCCCAGTTGCGCCGGTGCGGCTTAGCCCCGACGTGCCGCCAGAGCTAGAGCGCATCATCAACAAGGCGCTAGAGAAGGACCGCAAGCTGCGTTACCAGCACGCTTCGGAGATGCGCACGGATTTGCAGCGCTTGAAGCGCGATACCGAGTCGCGGCGCACAGCCGTCGCAGAAGCCGAGACCGGCTTGAAGCCCACTCCCAAATCTCTTTGGTCCCGATGGGCGACGGTCACAGGCGCAACATTGCTGGTCGTCGGACTGGCTCTGGGCGGATGGCTGTTTTTCTCCCGTAAGGCACATGCGTTGACCGACAAAGACACCATTGTCCTCTCCGATTTCGACAACAAGACGGGTGACAGCGTATTCGATGACACACTGAAGCAGGGACTCTCGGTACAGCTTGAGCAATCACCGTTTCTCAACCTGCTTTCCGACCGCAAGGTAAATGAGACCTTGAAGCTGATGGGCCGTCCTGCCGGTGACGGTCTGACGCCCGAGGTCACACGCGAGGTCTGCCTGCGCACGGGCAGCAAGGCGATGCTGACCGGCTCGATTGCGGGGCTGGGCAGCCAGTACGTGATTGGCCTGAAGGCGGTGAACTGTGACACGGGCGATGTGCTGGCTGAGGCGCAGGAACAGGCGGCGGGCAAGGAAGCGGTGCTCAAGGCTCTGGACGCTGCGGCATTAAGTTTGCGGGGCAAGCTGGGCGAGTCGCTCAGCTCGGGCGAGAAATACGCCACGCCGGTGGAGGAAGTGACCACGCCATCGCTGGAGGCCCTGAAAGCCTACAGCCTGGGAGTAGAGGCCCTCTATCGGAAAGGGGCCGCAGAAGCGCTGCCTTTCCTCAAACGGGCGGTGGAGCTCGATCCGAATTTCGCCGCGGCTTACAGGCTCCTGTCGTACAGCTACTTCGAACTCTGCGAATTCAGGTTATCGGCCGAAAACGCGCGCAAAGCTTACGATCTGCGGCAGAAGGTAAGCGAGCGGGAGCGGTTCGCTATCGAGGCGAACTACTACTGGAACGGAACTGGAGAGCTGGAGAAGGCGGCACAAGCCTTCGGGCTGTGGCAAAAGACGTACCCAAGAGACCACGTGGTTTACGATGACCTAGCAACGGTATCGATGCAGTTGGGGAATTACGAAGAGGCATTGGAGCAACTACGACAGGAGAAGCGCGTAGACCCAATTAACTACGTTATTGACGACCTTGGTTTAGCCTATGTCAACCTCAACCGGCTGGATGAAGCGGAGGCGGTCTTCGAGCAGGCGGAGGAGCGCCAGCCCGGAGACATGCTCCTAATCTTTTTCCACTACATGCTGGCCTTTCTGAGAGGCGACGAGGGGCGGATGGCGGATTTGGCCTCAGCGGCCGCCGGCAAACCGGGCGAAGACCTCTTGCTGGCTAGTCAAGCGGACACTGAGGGTTGGCACGGGAGGTTGAAGAACGCGCAGGAACTGACCGTCCGGGCGGTGAATTCTGCCCAGCATAGCGACGCCCAGGAGACCGCTGCGGCCTATCAGGCGGAAGCAGCGCTGCGCGAGGTGGAATCAGGAAATGCAGAACGGGGACGTGTAGCAGCCAAAGCCGCGTTGAAGCTGGCCCCCAACCGCGATGTACAGGCGATGGTAGCAGTGGCATTGGCGCGGGCAGGAGATACGGTAGGCACAGAGAAGCTGGCTGCCGAACTCGACAAGTCCTTCCCCGTGGGCACGCTTGTCCAGAGGTATTGGCTGCCCTGCATCCGCGCGGGGACGGCCCTGGAACGTAAAGACCCGAACCGTGCGATCGAACTATTGAAGGAGGCAAGCCCGTTGGATCTCAGCGCACCCACCATTCTCACCGTGGGCCTATTCCCCGTTTATTTGCGTGGGGAGGCCTACCTCATGCTACACGACGGTAGAGGCGCGGCAGCGGAATTTCAGAAGTTTATCGACCACCGAGGACTGGTAGGGAATTTTCCTTGGGGTGCACTGGCTCGCCTCGGACTCGCACGCGCCTACGCGATGCAAGGCGATACTGCCAAAGCCAAGGCGGCGTATCTGGGTTTCCTCACGCTGTGGAAAGACGCCGATCCTGACATCCCCATCCTCATTGCTGCAAAGTCTGAGTACGCAAAGCTGCAATAGCTGTTAGAACCTAAGCGCCCTAAGGTCCGAGACATAGGGATGCAAGAGGTAGCAACTTTCGTTGGCGGGTGAAAAGCTCCCATGTGTTCTCCGGGCACAACTGTCATCAAGTCCTTCCTTTATAAACACTTACGTGTTTACTTTCTGCTAATTGAAATGCGCTCGTGTGGCGTGCTAGCGTGAGTCGAGGTCGAATGGAGGCGAATGCAGATCCTTCACTTGGCAAAATGCGCCGGGTTCAGGACGACGATCCTTCACCGGATCGTCGATTGAAATGCGCCCGTGCGGCGTGCTAGCGTGGGTCGAGGTCGCAGGAATGCACTCCGGGAGAGGGCTCAGAGGCTCTTTGAAAAGTGAATAGGCTCGATGGGACCCGGCGAATCATGGCTGCGGGCACGGCATGCCGTGCCCCTACAGAGCAAAAGCCACGGGGTTCTAATATACGGTACAGGGATTAGAAATCAGCGTAAGTGGGTGAAAACAAAGGACGAAAACATTTCTAATATACGGTATAGTACCCCTTTTGAAATTATGTCACGTTGCAGAGACGGGTTGAGCGCAACTTATGAGGAGGCTCGGGAGGCAGAATGAAACTTGATGTGCTGGCGATTGCCCCGCATCCCGACGATGCGGAACTGACGTGCGGGGGGACGCTCCTGAAAATGGCGGAGGCGGGGTACCGCACAGGAATCCTTGACCTAACTCAGGGCGAGATGGGAACGCGCGGAACGCCTGAGATCCGCGCACGGGAGGCGGCGCAGGCCGCAAAGATCCTCGGGGTCAAGCTGAGGCGAAACTTGGGGTTACCCGACGCCCGACTGCGCGTTTGCGATGAGTTCAAGACAGCAATCGCCGAAGTTATCCGCGAGCTTGAGCCGCACACTGTGATTCTCCCCTATTGGCAAGGGCGCCACCCGGACCACTACACGGCGGCGACGCTCGGATACGAGGCGTGCTTCATCGCAGGGCTGAAAAACTATCCGCTCGGGGGCGAAGCGTTTCGTCCATTCAAGGTGCTCTACGCGGCGGCCTACGCGATCGCCGCACCCACATTCGCAGTGGACATCACCAAATACTTCGAAAGGCGACGCCGGGCGATTCTGGCCTACGCGTCGCAATTCCGGCCCGCAAAGAAGGAGAAACCGTCCAGGGTGGCGCTGCCGCTCGATAGGCTCGAAGAAAGGATGAATCTGACGGCTCGGTACTATGGACGGCTGATTGGCGTGGCTTACGCAGAAGGGTTTGTGGTCAAGGAAGTGATGCAAGTTGACGATGTGGTGAAAATGCCCGTACGGTCGATGTGACGCTGGCTGTCAGCCGGCGAAATACAGAGACGACAATCCGGGATGATCGCAAGGCTAAAGGCAATGAATAGAGGGCTAAAAATTGTCGGATTCCTGAGTGTAAGTAAATCCAGGAAGAGAGGCCCCGGCGCTGCTGTGAGTCACTTTCACCCGGATCGGGGGTTCGGTCTCGGCACCTGCCTTGCGGAGGACAGCGAAAGTGGTCAGTGCTTCGTTGTAAATCTTAGTAACCAAAAAAGATTCGCCGCTTTCATCCCTTTTCCAGACCTGTCCGACTTGAATCTTGCGAGCGGGCACGTTTACGAATGTAGTCACATTCCAGGCAGGCGTCAATACGCGAGACCACGGCGGATTCTTCGGGGAAACTCCCTTTGGCGCGATACCCTGCTTGTCACCCAGACGCACCTGCTTCCCGCGAGCCTGGGGAAACTATTTGTGGGGTTATGCCATCAAAGGTAGTGTGCGGTGGAGGCGGCCTTGGGGTGTATAATCCGGGCATAGTCCTCCGGAGGTACCGATGAGGAAACTCTTTTCCGTGCAGTGGATTGCGTTATTGGCGGCAATGTCGCTTGTGACGGCAACAGGCTTCGCCGCTCCGCAACAGCCTTCGATGCAACAGACGCCGACTGAACCGCAAACACAGGCGCCACCCGTCCCGCAGCAGACGAATCCCAACGTGAAGCCGGGCAGCATAGACGACGTCAATGCGATTGGCAACCGAGGCGTTGGCAAGGGACTCGACTTCTATTCGCTCGAACACGAGATTGCGCTTGGCAAGCAACTCGCACAGGAAGTGGACCGCCAAGCGAAGTTCATTGACGACCCAGTGGTGACTGAGTATGTGAACCGAGTCGGGCAGAATATTGTTCGGAATTCCGACGCGCAGGTGCCGTTTACGATCAAGGTGATCGATTCGGACGTTGTGAATGCGTTCGCGCTGCCCGGAGGATTCTTCTACATCAACAGCGGGTTGATCTTGCACGCCGATGAAGAATCCGAACTCGCCGGCGTGATGGCGCATGAGATCGCGCACGTCTGCGCGCGGCACGGAACGAAGCAGGCGACCAAGGGCCAGATTACGCAATTGGCCATGATCCCTGCGATGATCTTCATTCCCTACTCCTGGACTGGGTACGCGATCTATCAGGGCATGAACTTTGCGATTCCGCTGACATTCCTAAAGTTCACCCGCGATGAAGAGCGCCAAGCGGACTACCTTGGGCTGCAGTACATGTACAAGGCCGGGTACGACCCGAACTCGTTCATTGCGTTCTTTGAAAAGGTCGAGGCGCTCGAGAAAAAGCAGCCCGGCACAATTCCCAAGATTTTCTCGGACCATCCGCCGACGCCGGACCGCGTCGAAGCTTCGCAAAAGGAAATTGAGACGATCCTTCCGGCGCGTAGTGAGTACATCGTGTCCACCTCCGAATTCGACATGGTGAAGCGGCGCCTGCAGATGATCGAGTCGGGCCAGAAATTGAAGGACAAGGACCCGAACAAACCGTCGCTGCGCAAACGGACCGACCAGAATAAAGGCGGAACCACCGCAAGCGATCCCACAAATACGAGTTCGACGCCAAGCGACGACAGCGATCGTCCCACTCTGAAGCGCCGCCCGGACGATCAGCAACCTCAATGAGAAGTTTGAGAACTCCGGCGGGGCTGCTGAAAACAACCCAGCCGCCCCTCGCATTCAATAGCTGCTATTGGCGGGCGTGAATTTCGGCGACGCCGAGCCTCTTTAACCCTTCGGCGTAATATTTGCGGTAGAGGATGTCCCACTCCTCGGTCCCTTCGAGGACTTCCTTTTTCTGCGAGGCAATTTTTGCGCGAGCTTCGACGTCCACTTGCTCTTCGAGTTTCAGCAGGGATGTCAGGATCGTGACAATTTCTTGCCGGATCGTGTCGCGGTCCTCGATGAAATCCACATCGGGGTTGGAAACGAGAGAATCGATAATTGCATGGGAGACTCGAACCGTCTTTTCGCGGCTCAGGCGCATGTCAGCGGAGTATTAATTTCCTTTCCCGGGCCAGTTGGCCTTTCACTTTCTTGTACATTTCCTGATAATCGACCCCCGTTCGGCGCATCTCTTCGGAATAGCGGCTGAGGATTTCGCGGACCTCCTCGTTCAACCGGTCCTCGATCGAGATTTCTTCGGCCATCACCTGGCGGACCTGCTGCGTCAAATTCTCAGCGTTCTTCGTTTCGATCATTTTGTCAGCCAAGAGCCGCTTTACCACTTCTTTGGCCATGTGTCCGACAAAATCACGCGACAAGAGCATTCTGTTTGGCTCCCGACAACAACTTCAAGCATTTCAGTCTAACGGCTGCGCGTTCGGAGTGTCAAGGCAAGCCCGACAATTGCTGCGGACCCTCAAATGAAAGCCCGATCGGGAATGCAGGAAAGATTCACAGGTTCGGCAGACTTCTGATAATCTCGACGTGCGGTTGGGGACAAACGAGTCCCGCGATCCCTTGTAAATTCACCTATTAAAGGAATCTTTCGCTATGAACCCTCCGACACCGTCAATGCAAGCCAAGAAGCGTGCAAGAAACTTCAATGCGGGCCCGGCAGCGTTGCCGCTCCCCGTGCTTGAGCGTGTCCGGGAAGAGCTCTTGGATTATCGTGGTTCGGGAATGTCCGTGATGGAAATGAGCCATCGCTCGGCCGAGTTCGAGGAGATCATCGCCAGAGCAGAAGCCACGCTGCGCCGCTTGATGGCAATTCCCGAAGACTTCGCTGTCCTTTTCCTCCAGGGCGGCGGCAGCATGCAATTCACGATGGTTCCGATGAATCTCTTTGTGCCGGGGAAGCCCGTGGACATGCTGCACACGGGAAGCTGGACCGCGAAAGCGATCGGCGAACTCAAAAAGGGCACGCCGTTTCGCCTGGCAGCCTCCACCGAAGCGGATAAATTCACACGCGTGTCACGGAACGACGAGATGTCCTTCGACCCAAATGCCTCGTACGTTTATATGTGCACCAACAACACCATCGAGGGTACTCAATGGCACACTCTGCCGGAAACGGGCGACGTGCCTCTTGTGGCGGATATGTCGTCAGACATCCTTTCGAGACCGTTGGACGTGGGGCGATTCGGCTTAATCTTTGCAGGCGCGCAGAAGAATCTCGGGCCGTCCGGCGTCACTGTGGTCATCGTCCGCCGCGACTTGGCTGAGCGCGCGGATAAGAATCTCCCGACGCTTCTGCAGTACCGCACGCACATTAAAGAACGCTCGCTCTACAACACGCCCCCGACGTTTGCCGTCTATATCGCCGGGCTGGTCCTGGAGTGGGTCGAGGCGGAGGGCGGAGCCGCCGCAATTGAGAAACGGAATGAAGCGAAAGCCAGACTTCTTTACGATGAGATTGACTCGAGCGCCTACTACAGTTGCCCCGTCGAAAAGTCGTCCAGGTCCAAGATGAATGTGGTCTTTCGTGTGGCAGGCGGGAACGAGGAAATCGAGAAGCAATTTGCCAAGGAAGCTACAGCCGCAGGTCTCATCGGCATTAAAGGTCATCGCTCCGTGGGAGGCATGCGCGCCTCGATTTACAACGCCGTGACCCGGAAGGATGTCGAAGCGCTCGTGGGATTCATGCGGGAATTCCAGCGCGCTCGCGCCTGAGTCCAATTCAGAAGCTTTGGCTGTCGAATTGTAGGACTGCCACACGAGTGTGGCTCCGGCGCAACAGGTGTGCCTTGACTTGCGTCAACTGGCCCGTTATCGTGGGCCTTCATGGACTTCCAAAGTGAAAACGTGCCATCCGCCGGCCAGCCCCCGGGACTAGCGCGCCCGGCCAAGCGGCATTCGCTCCGTCCTCCACACAAGGAGGCCTTCCGCCTCAAGTCCAAGGCGTTACATGCTTTGCGGGAAGACGCGCAACCCCCCTTGGATGAATACTTTAACACGCTATTCACATCGCTTGGCCCGCAGCACTGGTGGCCTAGCGAGACCCAGTTTGAAACTATTGTGGGGGCAATTCTTACTCAGAGCACATCTTGGATGAACGTAGAGCCTGCCATTGCGAATTTGCGCGATGCAGGGCTGCTCTCCCCCTTCGCGCTCCAAAAAGTTCCTCTGAGACGCCTGGAGCGACTAGTCCGGCCTTCCGGATACTTCCGTCAAAAGGCCAGGAAGTTGAAAGCATTTTGCCAGTTTCTCCGTTTGGAATACCGAGGTTCGCTAAAAAGAATGTTTGAAACTCCCACAATCGTGCTGCGGGAAAAGCTGCTCGGCGTGTTCGGAATTGGCCCGGAGACCGCGGATTCGATTCTGCTCTACGCTGGCGGGCATGCGGTATTTGTCGTGGACGCATACACAAAGCGCATCCTCATGCGGCATGGATGGATTAATGAGAAAGCAAAATATGAAGAGATCCGCTGGTTGTTCGAGCGGCAATTCCCTGGAGACGAGCGCCGGTTTAATGACTTTCACGCGCTGATTGTCAACGCGGGAAAGAATTGGTGTTTGAAGCAAGAGCCGCAGTGCGACAAATGTCCGCTGGGGCGATATCTGGAGGAGGGGCGATAACCGTGAAGCGCCGAGAAAGGCGGCGGCAGTTCTGGCTGATTATCGGCTTAGTGGTCGTGACGCTTCTCGCCGCTGCCGTCTTCACGCTAGGGTCGTTGAAGATTCCCCTGCACCCTGAAGAAGGAATCACCACCGCAATTTTCTTCGCGCTTTCGGTCTTCATCTTTGCCGCCTTTGTTGTTTTCGGTCTGGTTCTGCTGCGCAGCTTGTTGCGACTCGGGGCCGAGCGGCGCAGCGGCCAGATGGGCTCGCGCTTCAAAGTGAAGATGGTGCTCGGCGCGATGGGAATCTCCCTGTTGCCTGTCCTGTTCCTGTTTCTTTCGAGCTATGCGCTCGTGAATCGAACTCTGAACATTTGGTTTCCCCGTCCGCTTGAAATTGCGAATGAGGAGTCCAGGGTCCTCCTGACACACTTCGGCCAATCGGAACTGAATCGCTTGAACGGTCTGGCGCGCGAGGCCACATTGCAGAATCGCGCTCATGTGAATTATTCGTTTCTTAACCACGCCGCCGCTGCTTCCTGGCTCGTGGGAGCAGATGGAAAGGTGAGTCAAGGTGTGGATTTCTCCGGGACATCTGCTGCGAATTCGAACCACTCTGCAGCGGGCTCCTTGCCAATCGCGCCCCAACCGGTTCGCACGCTTCAAAGCGGGGCGGAGGTTTGGCGGACACCCGATCAGACCTATCTGGCCGGGAGCGCGCCCTTCCATGGCGGCAAGCTCTATGTGGCGCGCCATCTGCCCGCGGACTTTCTCGATCACTACCAGACAATTGAGCTGCAAACTCAGACGTACGAGAATGAGAAAAAGGATCTCCGCAAATACAAAAGAAATATCGTCCTGGCGCTTTCGCTGATTACACTCCTTCTTCTCTTTGCGACCACATGGGTCGCACTGTTTCTTTCAAAACAGGTGACGGTCCCCATTCAAGCTCTTGCCGAAGCCACTCACGAAATTTCGCTCGGAAACTTCGACCACCGGATCAGCGTCCAGGCGCAGGATGAGCTCGGGATGCTGGTCCGCTCGTTTAACCGCATGACTGCTCAGCTTGGCGAGGGCCGCCGCCAGATCAACGAATTCACGCAAAGTCTGGAACTCGCGATCGAGGAACGCGAGCAGCGCAGGAAATTGATGGAGACCATCCTCGAGAACATACCCACAGGAGTCATTTCCCTCGGCTCCTCCGGCGAGGTTTCCCGGGTCAACAGCGCAACGATAACCATTCTCGGCGAGCATGCCCGAAACGCGAAAACGGCGCAGGACCTTTTGGGCGACGAAGCGGCGCGATCCGTGTTGCATCTGATGCGCCGCTCGCTTCGCATGGGAGCCGCCTCACGAGAGATTGAAATCGCCACCGGAGGGCGTCTCGTGCGGGCCGCCGTCACAGTAAGCTCACTCGGGCCGCGACGCTCGAATCCTGGCTATGTTATCGTGATCGACGATCTGACGGACCTGCTTCGCGCGCAAAGAGCTTCCGCGTGGCAGGAAGTTGCGCAGCGCATCGCGCACGAGATAAAGAACCCCCTCACTCCCATCCAGCTTTCTGCGCAGAGGCTGCTGCGTCATCTTGGGCGCGCCTCTGCCGCGGGCGCAGAATCGCCGCGAAGCGAATTCGAAAAGCTCGCCGCCGAATGTGCGGGCCTGATCGAGCGCGAGGTGCGAACCTTGGAATCGCTCGTCGACGAATTCTCGCAGTTTGCCCGCTTCCCTACTGCGCGCCTGGCGCAGGCGGATATCAACTCGATTGTCGAGAGCGCTCTTGATCTATTCCGCGGACGGTTGGAAGGAATCACTATTTACACGCATTTGGCACCATCATTGCCACCCGTGAAGGCCGACAAGGAACTGATGCGGCGCGTTCTGGCAAACATCATCGACAACGCAGCGGAGGCCCTGGAAGGCGCGAGCGTCCGTGAATTGACCGTGACGACCAGGGCCGAGAGTGAAGGAGACGCGATCATCATCGAGATTTCGGATAGCGGGTCTGGAATCTCTCCAGAGGACAAGGAAAAACTCTTTCTGCCGCACTTCTCGACCAAGGAGCGAGGCACTGGATTGGGACTCGCCATTGCCAGCCGCATCATCGCCGAGCACAACGGCACAATCCGAGCCGAGGACAATCATCCCACGGGCACGCGTTTCTTGATTCGCTTTCCAGCAATGGAGACTGCCACGGCACCCGCGCAAGCAGGCAGCCCGGCAGCATCGGTAAGACGCACAGATTGAACAGCTAACGCCAGGGACCATCTGACTAATGCCGGCAACAATACTCATCGTGGACGATGAAATCGGAATCCGAGAATCGCTGGGCGCGCTGCTGCGTGACGATGGCTACGATATCGAGACTGTCGCGTCGGGCGAGAAGTGCCTCGAACGGCTCGAAGCCCGGGATTTTGACCTTGTCCTGCTCGATGTTTGGCTCGAAAAGATGGATGGACTCGAGGTGATCGAGAGAATTCAGGCGATGGACCATGCGCCGATGGTTGTGATGATTTCCGGCCACGGAAACATTGAAACCGCAGTTCGTGCGACGAAACTTGGAGCATTCGATTTCATCGAAAAGCCGTTATCGCTCGAAAAAGTCGTTCTCGTCGTTCACAACGCGCTCGAGTACTTGCGCCTGGAAGAGGAGAATCGCCTATTAAGAGCCGAGATCGAAGAGCGGCACCAGATCCTGGGCACAAGCGTGCCGATGAAAGCGCTCCGGCAACAAATCGCGCTGACGGCGCCAACAAACGGAAGAGTCCTGATTTACGGCGAGAGCGGAACCGGCAAGGAACTCGTCGCCCGGGCGCTGCACGCCAACAGCCCGCGGAATCCCATGCCCTTTGTCGAAGTGAACTGCGCAGCGATACCGGAAGAATTAATTGAGTCGGAAATGTTCGGCCACCGCAAGGGGAGCTTCACCGGCGCGAGCGAGGACAAGGTCGGGAAATTCGTGAAGGCCGACAAGGGGACTCTCTTCCTTGACGAAGTCGGCGACATGAGCCTGAAGACGCAATCAAAAGTGTTGCGCGTCCTCGAAGAGCAGCGAGTCGAGCCGCTTGGGTCCAATCTGCCGGTAACGGTGGACGTGCGCGTGATCGCAGCCACGAACAAGAAACTCGAAGAGGAGATCGCGCGCAACGCATTTCGCGAGGACCTTTTTTATCGCTTGAACGTGATCCCCTTCTACGTCCCGGCGCTTCGAGAGCGCGCCGAAGACGTTCCCATTTTCGCGGCTCATTTTCTCGGCGAATTCTGTGAAGCGTACGGAAGGAAACAAAAGGAATTCGGCGGCGCCGCCATGGAAATGCTGGTGAATTATTCGTGGCCGGGAAACGTGCGGGAATTGAAGAACCTGGTCGAGCGGCTCGTGATCATGTGCCCCGCACAACGGATTGAGCCCCACCACCTGCCACCCGAGATATTTCGCGGAGCCTCCAAGAGTCCGCAGAAACCGTACGAGAGCCTGCAGGAAGCCCGGTCGGCATACGAGCGCGAATTCGTGCTGCGGAAGCTCGAAGAAAACCGCTGGAACATGACGAAGGCCGCGCAAGCGCTGGGTCTCGAGCGGAGTCACCTGTATCGAAAGATGCGCTCGCTCGGAATTGCGTCTACAAAGGTGTGAAGTGTAAGAGAGCTGGTCCGGAGTGGTAATTCGCCGTTTAGGTTCGCTCCACATCTTGCAGCTCGCCCAACTCTTCGAGTTGGCGATGCCAATCGAGCTGCCGGACAAGATGGGAATTTTGGCGCCAGTTCGGCTGGACCCTGACGGTCAATTCAAGAAAAACGTGCGCGCCGAGAATTGACTCGATCTCTTTGCGAGCCTGCGTGCCGATCTTCTTGGCCGTCGCGCCCTCCTTGCCGATGAGAATTCCTTTCTGCCCTTCCCGCTCGACGTAGATCGTCGCGCGAATATGGACTAGGTCCTTCCTTTCGTCGAAGGTGTCAACCAGCACGGCAATCGAGTGTGGAACTTCATCGCGCGTAGCGAGAATTGCTTTTTCGCGCACGATTTCGGCGGCTAGAAATCTTTCGGGCTGATCCGTGAACTGGTCCGCCGGGAAAGGGGGGGGCGCTTCCGGCAATCGGCCAAGCCACCCATTCACCAAATCGAAGCAGCCTTCGCCTGTAAGCGCGGAAATTGGATAAATCTCGGCGAATTCAAATTCACGTTGGTAGCGATCGATCAAAGGGAGGAGCAGCAGCTTCTTCACGCGGTCCACCTTGTTCAATAGGAGAAAGACCGGGCCGCGAAACCGCTTGATCCATGCAAGCGAGAAGCGATCGCCTGCGCCGAAATCCGCGGCGGCGTCCACGATGAGCGAGAGGATGTCGATGCCATCGAGCGAACGACTGAGTTCGTCCATCATCATCCGGCTCAAGACGTTCTCAGGCTTGTGGATTCCAGGTGTATCGATCAGAACCATCTGCGCATCGTCGCGGTTCACAATGCCCTGAATGCGGTTGCGGGTTGTTTGCGGCTTCGGCGAGACGATGGCGACTTTTTGCCCAACAAGCTTATTGACCAGTGTTGACTTGCCTGCGTTGGGGCGGCCGACAATTGCGAGGAATCCGGACTTGAATGCCATGGACAAATCAATTGTACGCCCAACCGCCGCGTGGCCGCCATTGTCAGGATGAACCGCGCGACGGCGAGGAACAGTAACAATCGTAAAAACGGGGCAGTTATTTGGGTTCCATGATCAGCGGCAATCCGTTGCGCGAGTTCCCGATGATCACGATCTTGGCATTCGCGCTATTCGCCAGCCTTTCGGTGGCTTCAATGCCTTTCCATTCAAGCACCTGCTGGCTGATACCCTGCGACACAGTCTGCTGGAAATCCCGGATGCCTTGCGCCTCAATGCGCTTGCGGTCGGCTTCCTGCTTTTCCTTTTGAAGGACAAAAGCCATTCGCAAGGAATCCTGTTCGGCTTGCTGCTTTGCTTCGATGGAGGTCTTGAGCATCTCCGGCAATTGAATGTCGCGGAGCAACACACTTTGCACTTCTATTCCCCTGGCGCTCAATTGGCTCGTCAGATCCTTGAAAATCGTCTGTGCCACTTCTTCTCGACCGCCGGTGTAAAGCGCGTTGGCGCTGTGCGAAGCCGTCACTGCGCGGATTGTCGAACGAAACGTAGGCTCAACGACCACCGAAATATACTCCGGACCGATCTTCTGAAAAACGTCCGCGGCTCTCTCTGGACTCAATCGGAAAAGCAACGACGTATCCAAAGTCATGACCAAGCCTTCATCCGAAGGAACGCTGGCGGTTTCTTTCAGTTCCTGCGTGCGAATTGACATTGTATTGTTGCCCTTGAAGGGGTTCACAAAGTGCGTTCCTTCCGGCAGCACATCGCCTGTCACGCGGCCGAACAAAGTGAGCACTCCCACATGACCCGCAGGAACATAAGCAAGAGACGCGTACAGCAGGATTAAGACCAAAACTCCAATCAACAGAACTCCCAACTTCTGAGGCAACAAAGAGCGCATCTTGGCCACATACAACTGCGGCGTATCATCGCTTGTCCCCTGTCGAAATACGGTCATTTTCTCCTCCGATAGAGAAAATCGCGCAGATTCGCGAACACGCAGCGCCATTCTACACAATTTTCGCGGATTACACCGGAAACCAGAAGAGGCTGAAGGTTAGAAACGATTGCAATGCAGGAGCGCCGACGGGCGTGTAGGCAATGTAAAGCAGCCAGTAGATGACAACCCCCGTAACGGAAACGTATAGCCACACTGGAAGCGTCCATCGGGCGATGCGGCGATGGCGTGTGAACTTTTCGGACAGCGCCAGCGAAAGAGCCATTAGAACGAGTGGCAGCGTCGCTACGGCAAGCACCGTGTGCGAAACAAGAAGGACGAAATACACGGGACGAATCCAGCCCTGACCGCTGAACCGGATGATTCCGGCGTGCGTGTGGAAGTAAATGTAAAACACGAGAAACGCAACCGAACAAACAAATGCACTCAACATGCATATTCTGTGACCGAGTATCCGTCGCCGTCGAATCAAGGCGTATCCGAGGATAAGAAGGATCGTGCAAGCCGCATTCAACGTCGCATTGACAGCCGGAAGGGATGCCAGTCCGAGCATTCTCATCGGAGATTGTCCGCCATCCGTCCTCCTTACCTGACCATCTTGTCAAGGATCATCCACACAAGGAGAAGCGGGATGTGCGCAACCGTCGCGTGCAGGAGCCACTTCGCGCGAACATTCGTCCGGGAGCGGCTCGCCCACAGGCTTGCCTGGAGCAACAGGACTCCCAAAACGAGCGCTCCGAAAAAGTAGCGGATGCCGGCCATGCCCACGACAGCAGGCAGGAGGCTCACAGGAACCAAGATGGCCGACATCGAAACGATCACGCTGAACGTCGCGTCGCCTTTCGGGTCCACGACCGGAAGCATGCAAATTCCCGCGCGACCATAGTCTTCGCGGTAGATCCAGGCAATCGCCATGAAATGCGGAAATTGCCAGAAGAAAAGGATGGCGAAAAGAATCCACGCCCCCAAAGAAAGAGAGCCGCGCGCCGCTGCCCATCCAATTAGCGGCGGAAGCGCGCCGGGAAACGCGCCCACGGCAGTTGCGAGCGGCGTGCGTGTCTTGAGCGGCGTATAGAGGCCGAGATACAGAATGCTCGTCGCAAGTGCAATCAGGCACGCGAGCGCATTCGCGGCGACAAGCAGCCAAGCCGCCCCCGTGACGATTGCGCCCACGCCAAACGCCAGCGCCTGACGCGGCTGCAATACGCCCGCGGGGATCGGGCGCGCAGCCGTGCGACGCATCGCTGCGTCCATATCGCGTTCGACGTATTGGTTCAGCGCCGCTGTGCCACCGGCGACAAGTAGCGTGCCCAAGAGCGTGTGGAACAAACGCAACCAATCGAGCGAGCCGCGTGCGCCAAGGTAGAAGCCGGCCACCGTCGTTATCACCACAAGAAACGTGACGTCGGGCCTCGTGAGCGCAACATAGGCCCAAGGCTTTTCAGCAACGGTGATTGCGGCGGCGCGTGGTTCGTTCATTCTCTTCTAAGCCCTCGATGCTAGCGAAGATTTTTCTGTTTGCGCGCTTTCAACCAGAACCTCCGTTGGGCAAATCAACCGGAAGCATGAAAGCATCAGCAGGACAGACGCGGCCAGCGTCAACGCACCGACAATCACGTGCACAACTGCAATCAAAACGAAAAGCACGTTTGGCTGGACATCGTGCGCGGCTTTCACCACGGCCCAATAGGCGGCTATGCCCAACAAGATTTGCGTGCCGAGTAAAGCTTGCAGGTAAATCCCCCAGCGGCGAAGGTCGCGGACCTGGCCGAAGCGCTTCCTGACTTCACGGCTCGTCCAAACCGCCAGAAACAACACAACGACGGCGCCAATGAGGTGCGGCAAGATTCCGAATGCGTCGTGGCGGAAGCCTGCACCCAGTATCAGTTGAACAAAGATCGCGACCGTCGTCCATGCAGCCAGAGGACGCAGACGCGGCAATGATGCGTCTTGGAGAGACGCGGAATTGCGCTGCCACCACGCGCTCGTGAATAGCGACAGGCTCACAACCGCCACAAAGAACAGTTGAGCGAGAATCGCGTGCGCCGTCGCAACTAGCGTCGGGTGATGGAAGAGAACGCGAGCGCCTCCGAGGGCGCCTTGAGCGATGACCAAGCCCAGCGCGGTCCATCCCAGGCGTCGCGCAAGACGGTTAGGTGCGTTACGCGCCAGCCACACTGCAAGAAACAGGGTGAGAACGGCCACGATGCCGGCGACGACGCGATGCGCATACTCGTAACGGATTCCGCCCACCAACATGGGCGGAACAAGATGACCGTAGGCAAGCGGCCAATCCGGAACGGAATCTCCCGCGTTGTTGTTGGTGACAAGCGCTCCAGCTACAAGTAGGAGGATCGTCGAGCATAACGTAACGATGGAGAAACGATACAGTCCGCTATGATTCGCGCTTTCAGCCATTCTGGATGCCGCTCCCTTCTTTTCATTGAATCTGTTTGAAAGCGAATGAAATGGTCTTCGACTCTTTCGGCCCGATTGTAACAGCCTGCTCGATGGTTCCATACTTTTCCTGCCATGCCGCGACGGTATAAGTTCCTGGCGGAAGATTCTTCAATTCGAATACTCCTATTTTCGTAGTGACAGCAAAATACGGATTCTTGAAAACGAAAACATAGCTCTTCATCCATGGGTGAACGTTACACACCAACGGGATGGCCAACTCCGCGCGAGAGAACGTCTGATCGAGCGGCGACGCCCCAGGCGGCTGCGAAATGTTCCATTCATCATTTTCCTTCGGCATCGGGTGAACGTTGTGCGCAGTCAGGTCGGAGTTCCTGACCTCGAGCGTTTGTCCCACTCGCAGAGCGATCACGTGAGGCTCGTACATGCAACCCTGCTGATTCAGCACAACAGGGTCTTTGGGGAGATCGTAGTTGTAATTGCCCAGCCCGTTCTTGATGAAAACGACGACGTTTGCAAGCGCTCCCTTTTCGCCTGTGACAACTTCAGGCGAATAAACAGGAGCCGAATGCGCTTTCAGGCAGTTCGGTTCTGCGCTCATGTCGATAGGCCTTGGGGGCGGAGGCGTCCCCTCAAGAACGGTCGTGCCCGTGATGGAACCTGCAGCTGAAGGGTCAAGTGCGAGCACAGGGCCGGAACTCTCGCTGCTGCCCTCAGACTTTTCAGTGTTTCCTTTTTTTCCGCAACCAACTGCCGCAAGAGCGAGCGCAAGGGCCAATAACGGGGGCAAGAGTTTGTTCATGACGTTTCCCAATTTCCACTTGAGATTCCCGGCATGTGCGCGACACGCAATCGGCGAAAGCACAATTTTCGTCCGCGTGGTGTGAATAGCCGCGTACGCGAGGCGATCATTCCATGAGATGTCGCGCCCGGAGAAAAGCTTCGTGCATCCAGCGAACCCACTCGAATAGAACGATAAGGGCTCTTCATCGTCCTATCAAGAGGCAAGCGAAGCGATACCGGAGCGCATGCCCACGGATCTCAGGACAAGGTCTGCAAGCGCGCGGACAAGCAACGGTGCATCATTGAGGCCCGATGTCATATGGAATTCGGTGACGCCCAGAGACTGTGCCTCTTCGCGCGCTTCGATATTAATCTCGTGCAGCGTTTCAATGTGATCGGTGAGAAACGAAACCGGGATGACGAGCATGCGCTTGGTGCCCCCGCGCGCCAGCTTCTCGATCGTCCCGGTAAGAGAAGGCTCAAGCCACTTCTGCGGCCCGACCTTGCTCTGATAACAGAGGACGTGCGCGTTGGGCCACGCTCCCAATTCGCGAACAAGTTGCACGGTCGCCTCGATGTGCTTTGGATAGGGGTCTCCCTTCGCAACAAGGGGCAGGGGGAGGCCGTGCGCGCTGAACACCAGATGAACTCGCTCGGGATCAGGAAGCGTTTCAAGCACATCGTTGATGCGCTCGACAAGAGCGCCGATGTAGTCAGGATGATCGAAGAAATGGTCCACAGTGTGGACGGGAACCTTCGCCTTGTAAAAGCGGTTCCATTCCTTGAGGCTGCTGCCGGTCGTCGCGAAGGAGTAATGCGGGTAGAGAGGCAGCAGAACAAGCTCGTCGAAGGGAGCGCTTTCAAGCGATGCGATTGCTTCGCGGGTATCCGGATGCCAATAACGCATGGCGACTATGACGCGCGCGGAGATGTGAGGCCGCAGCGCTGTTTCCAGCGCGCGAGCCTGCTGCTCGGTGAGCACACGGATCGGAGAGCCACCTCCGATGTCCGCATAGCGCTGGCGAACGACTTTTGAACGCGTTGTGGAGATCAATTTCGCAAGAGCCTTCCGTGCGAGAAATGCTCCCGGGAAGTTGATGATGTCGGGGTCGCAAAAGAGATTGTAAAGAAACGGTTCCACCGCGGCCAGAGTCTCGGGGCCGCCGAGCTGGAAGGCGATGACAGCGATTTTCCTTGAATCCGCCATTGACCAAAACCCGATTGAGAATTTTCTCCTAACAGATTACCACGGCTCAATGCGGCGGGCGTCAGCCTTCGCGCAGTTGCCGTTTGAGGCGTTCGATCTCGTCGCGCAAGTGGGCAATACGCCTTGCAACGGATACTTCATATACAAAGAAAACCGCCCACACCACTATCCAGGCGAGAAACAAGTTCTGGAAGTTTTTCATGTCCTGCCCTTCTCTGAAATGGATTGCGATTCAACGGTGCGGGATTCAACTTCCTGTCGCAATTCTTCGAATTCATAACGGAGCTGTTCGAGACGGTAGCGGTCGAGGAATACCAACACCATGACACCGAATGATGCAATCACACATACGAGCAAGACTTTGCCCATCATCGGGTCGAGCCCCGAGCCGGATCCGCCGAGAATCACAGGCTGCGGGTGTTGCGTTCGCCACAACCGGTTCGCCATGTACACCAGCGGCACATCGAGGAATGCAAAAACGCCGTAGATCGCCGAGAGCGTCGCGCGGCGCTGGGGGTCTTCGATCAATCCGCGCAACAAGAGATACGAGATATAGAGCAGCCAGAGAATGAAAGTCGTTGTCAGCCGCGCATCCCACGTCCACCAAATGCCCCACACAGGACGCGCCCACAACGGACCCGTGATCAGTCCAATCGTGCAGCATGCCACGCCCACTTCCGCGCCCGCCACCCCAAGCCAGTCCCACTTCGCGCGACGCGTTGCGAGGTAGGCGACGTTGGCAACGAAGGCGATGAAGAAGGCCGTGAACGACGTGATCCAGCTCGCAAGGTGAAAATAGAAAATACGCTGGATCTCATGCATCGTGCGTTCTTCGGGCGCGATGAAAAGCGCGGCATAACCCCCGAAGATGATGAGCAGCGCTGCGGCAATCGTTCCGGCTAGTCGAAGTTTCATCGAGTCAGCTCTCATTCCTCCACGAGATAATCGCACAGAAGCCAGGACACTGTCATGAAGACGACATCAAAACCCGCCAGGAACGCGACCCATGTGCCGTAGTGCGAAGGCTCATCCGTCAGAAGAGACGCGGTAGCCTCCACGGCGGCAATGAGTAGCGGCGCAAGAATGGGGAGCAGCAAGATCGGAAGAAGGAGCTCGCGCATTCTCGCGTGGGCCGAGACGGCGGAGAAAACCGTACCCGTGATCACCAGTCCGAGCGTTCCGAGGACCAGAACCAGGATCAGCCGCCCGACGACGCCTGCCAGCGACACGTTATAGAGAACGGAGAAGACCGGCACGACCACGATTTCCGCGAGCGATAAGAAGACAAAGTTCGCGAGCATTTTTCCGAGAAGAATCGAGAAGCTGGTGATGGGCGCCATGCGGAGTGCCTCGAGCGTGCCGTTCGTATGCTCGCGCGCAAAAGATGGGTGCAACATCAACGAACCCGCAAAAAGGAACGCGATCCACAAAAGCCCGGGGCCATAGCGGCGCGACTCCGCAGCCGTGGGCTCAAACGCGAAACTGAAGAGGACGACGACAATTAGGGAGAAGATGACCGTGGCGTTCAGCAATTCGCGAGTTCGGAATTCCAGGCGGAGTTCCTTAGCGAGAATAAGGGCAGCAGCACGGGCAGTGGTCATTCAGCCCTCCCCTCGCAGCGCCGTGAGAAGAGGGCGCGGGTCGCCGCCCGCGCCGGTATCCTGCTCGATTCGCCCCGACGCGATTGAGACGGCGCGCGTGGCCAGATCGAGCGATTCGTTGCGCGCATGAGTGCTCATGAGCACGGTGCAACCATCGTTGCGCAGGCGTTCGAGAGTCGCGCCAAGCCATGCGACGCCCTGCCGGTCAAGCCCAGCGGCGGGTTCATCGAGCAGCAGCAAGCGCGCGCTGTGCAGTAACGCGCGAGCGATCGCAAGCCGCTGACGCATGCCGCGAGAAAACGTGCGAACAATGCTTTCGCCGCGAGAGACGAGGCCACAAGACTCGAGCGCGTTCGTCACGCGGGCGCTGACATCGTCCAAGCCATAGAGCTGCGCAAAGAACGTCAAATTCTCGACCGCCGTCAGTTCATCGTAAAGCAGGGTGCTGTGCCCAACCATCCCAATCAATCTCTTCGCGTCGTGGGGCAGGATCTCAATGGTTCCGCGCGAAGCTTGCAATGCGCCTCTTGAATCTTGCGGCTCGGCTGCGGTGAATTGGACTCTGCCGTTCGTGGGGTTCATGAGGAGAGCCGCGATGCGAAGCAGCGTCGTCTTCCCTGCCCCGTTGGGTCCCAGGAGAGCGACGAATTCACCTGCTTGAATTTGAAGCGACACGCCGCGCAAGGCCAGCAGCGATCCGAATCGCTTCTCGACACGGTCGAATCGCAGGCCGACAGTTCGAGTAGTTAGGGCGAGAGTCGTACGGGAAGCGGGCAAGGGAGTGCGCTCAACCTCTCACGAAACTGCGCAGAAGAGCTTCGATGCGCTGGTGTTCACGCTTGTATTCGTCTTCGCCGATCGTGCCGGCCTGGCGGCGAAGTTCGAGGCGAAACAGGTTGTCTTTCAACTCGTCCAAGCTGCTCGTAACTTCTCGCTTCACCTCGGCCAGGCCAGGAGTTGGCTCTGCTTCAGGGGTTGAGCCGTGTGCAGCTACCGTTTGCGGACGCAGCCAGAGATACACGAAACCCAATGCGAAGATCGCCGCAAAGCCTCCGAGAACGATCCATTTCAGGCTGTCAAGTCGCGCCGGAACCGTAGTGACGGTCACCACCGGGGCTTCGCCCGCGGAATCCGCGCGCGAGTTGACCGACGGATTTTGCATTTCATCGCCGCCGGGTCCTGTGGACAAAGTGCTTCCGCCCTGACTCGCAGAAGACAGGGGCGCCGTCCCGGATATCGAAACATTTAATGCCGTGTTCGCAGCAACCGAGTCGCGCATGTAAACACTGAACCCTTGTTCCTGGCCAGCAGGCGAAAACCCGTCCGCGGATACCTGGACGGAAGGTGGCGCGAAGATAGCCATGCGTTCCGCCGAATACGGCGACGAGAATCGCAGCTTCCCTACATTGCCTTCATAGGGGAGCTTGTACGAAACGCGGATGCCGCTTTCGCCGGGACGGAATGCGTATGCAATAGCTTTCAGATTCTTGCCTTTGTCAATCGGGCTCTGAACCGTGGGCATGCCGGTTGACCAGACTGCGGAAACATCCTTGATCTGCGCTCCTTCGGGAATACCAAACACGAAAGAGCCGTCGCCACGATAATACGCAATGGGCGGCTGCGTTTTATTCTCGACCGTGAACTCTTCTCCAACCAGTAGTTCCGAGCCGGTCGGCTGAAGGATGATCGCATGGACCGTAACGGAAATCGCGCTGGATTTATCCGTCGGCTCAAAGACCTGGATGTCCACGGTGGCCTTGTCAGGAGTTACCGCGCCGTAGTAGCTCACACCGCGATAGTCTGCCTGGATGAGCATTGGCTGCGTGCCCACCATGGGTTCGGTGAACTGGAAGCGGCCCTGCGAATCCGTCGTCGTGCTCGTGACAGGCTGCATGCCGCCTTGAAGTTGCATCAGAGTGACGTCAAGGCCGGCCCCAGGCTTGTTCGAAGTACCATTGCGGACCGTGCCGTTCACGGTGCCCGCCGCAGCCGCGGAGCAAAGCGCCGCAACGGCAACGAGAGCCCCACAAAAAAAACTAAGCTTAGAGCAAGAGGTATGAACTTTCATGATTGCCGCACCTTCTCAGACGCTGCCTGTCGAGTGGAAGGGGTTGGTGTGCCGCCGGTCAACAGATCCATCTCGGAAAGAACACGAGCTGCCTCAATCTCAAGCGATTGCTTGATTTCCTCATAGTCCTTCTCGGAGAATTTCCCGGCGCGAAATTCAAAGCGCAAGTCGCGCAGATTTTCATAAATGGCGTCGCGGCGTTCCATGAGCTGATCGAGTTTCGTGCGATGCGGCGCGGAGTCGGAAGCGTCCGGGCGAACATTAAATATGAAAAGAATCGTGGCCGCTGCAAGCAACACGCAGGCGACGACGATGTCGACGTTACTCATTGTCATCCTCATGGGATTCGCGCTGGGCGCGAGCAATCAACTCAGCGGAAACCTTGGAACCGGACGCAGGCGCACCAGCCGCGGTGAGGCGCCAACGTCGCACAACCTCCCAAAGAATATAGCAAGCCGCCAAAGGCGCAATCACCGGAACGATCCACGCAACCCAATTGAAACCCTTTGCCGGGGGCTCGGAGAGAACGTTGGGCCCGTACTCCTGGACGAAGGATTGAAGGATGAGATCGTCGGAATCGCCGCGCGCAACCCGCTCGTCCAGTTCCCTAAGCATGTCATGGGAATAGGTGCATCCGACATGGTTACAGGAAACAAGCACTTGATTGCAGCCGCATACGCACATGAGTTTCTGCCCGAGCGCCTTGGCGTGCGTCGTTTGTTGCGCGTGAGTGATGGACGCGAAACCAAGCAATCCAGCAGCGAGGAGAAGTGCCGCAAAAACTGCCGCTGTTGCGGGAGACTTAATCATCACCACCCACTTTGCGCGTGACAACCGCAACGGCCGGAGTGCCCGGCACGGCTGCTGCGTTCCAAGTTCTTTCTTTTTCCGCGTGCAGCACTAGCGCGGCGCGGCGGTTCGGGAGCATGGCAATGCCGGTGCCAAGGACGAGAACCAGCCCGCCAAACCAAATCCACTTCACGAGCGGGTTGAGGTACGCGTGGATCACCGGCCTGCCGTTCTCCGGACTTCGCCCGGCGTAAACGACGTAGAGATCACGGAGCGGCGATGTTTCGATTGCGACCATCGTTTCGGTAACCTGGCTGGCGAGGTAGAAGCGGCGCTCAGGATAGAGCATCATCAGGGAGCGGCCGTTGCGGAAAACCTCAAGCGTTGCCCGTTCGGATTGGAAGTTGTTGTTGTTTGTCTGGTCGAAGTTCTGGCAAATGATCCTGTACGATCCGATGCTGAGCGCGTCGCCGGGCGCCATCTCCATCTGGACGTCCTTGTTGAACGCCGAGCCAGCGATCCCAATAAAGATGAGAACGACGGCAAAGTGAATGATGTAGCCGCCATAGCGGCGAGTATTGCGCATTGTCAGCTCGCACATGGCCGATAGGATGTTCGAGCCGTCGCGAGATGCGATGACGCGCGCTCCACGGTAAAACTCGGCAAAAATCGTCAGCGTGACGAAAACGCAGAGAATCAAACAGACGAGCGCATAGACGTCCCTGAATCCAAAGATAGCAGCAATCGCGCCAACAACAATTCCGCCTGCAAGCGGCCAAGCGAAATTGCGCTTGAGCGCGTCGAACGAGGTCTTGCGCCACGCAAGCAGTGGGCCGACGCCTGTAAGCAGCAAGAGAAAAAGAGCGATGGGAATGTTCACCTTGTTGAAAAATGGCGGGCCGACGCTGATCTTGCTCCCGACAACCCATTCGGACAAAACGGGAAAGAGCGTGCCCCAGAGGACCGCGAAACATGCAGCCAAAAGAACCAGATTATTGAAAAGGAAGCTCGATTCTCGCGACACGAGCGAATCGAGTTGATTGTCGCTGCGGAGATAGTCGCGGTTCACCCACCAAGCCCAGAAGCAAACTATAAAAATTAGGACAAGAAAGCCTACAAACCAATTGCCGATTGAGGATTGCGCAAACGCATGCACGGAACTTACTACGCCGGAGCGGGTAAGCAGCGTGCCAAGAATGCAAAGCATGAACGTCGTGAACACGAGCCAGACATTCCACACCTTCAGCATCCCGCGTTTTTCTTGCATCATCACGGAATGCAGGAACGCCGTGCCCGTGATCCATGGCAGCAACGAAGCGTTCTCCACAGGGTCCCAGGCCCAGTAGCCGCCCCAGCCGAGCACTGCATAGGCCCAATGCGCACCCAGCAGAATCCCTACGCTTTGGAAACACCAGGCGATCATTGTCCACCGGCGCGTGATATGGATCCATTTCTCTCCGGGGTAGCGGCCCAGCAGCGCCGCGAGCGCAAACGCAAACGGAACGGTGAACCCCGTGTAGCCGAGATAGAGCATCGGAGGATGGATCACCATTTCGGGGTATTGGAGCAGCGGGTTCAGGCCATGCCCTTCCGAGACGGATGCCATGTGCAGAGCGCCGGCTGAATCGACGCCGCTGAGAACCGTAAAGGCATTCGCCACGAAATTATTCAGGGTGAGAAAGAAAACTTCCACGCCGGCTAGAACCACTCCAGCAAAGGGCATCAACTCAGGATGCTTGTTGCGGTTCAGAAAGAGCGCAAAAAAAGCATAGGTGGAAAGCAGCCATGTCCAGAACAGCAGGGACCCCTCCTGCCCGGACCAGAGGGCCGCGAACTTATAAAAGAGAGGGAGGGCGCGATTGCTGTGTTCGGCAACATAGGCGAGCGAGAAATTGTCCGTGAAGAAAAAGTACTCGAGCGCCCCCACGGCAAACGTGACGAGGAAAAAGACCGCCATGCCGGCATTACGCGCGCTCTTGATGAGCAGCGCACGGCGCGTGAGGACACCCGCAATTCCCGCGACGAATGCATACGACGCCGCCAGAAGCGCAAGAAGCAATGCAAATGACCCTGCAATATCCAATGTGCCCCCTTGCAGCGACTAGCTCTTCCCTGGGTAAGCTGGCGTATCAGCGCCTGTAGAAGCTTGGCCGGACTTGGTCCCGCCGGGACTGGAATTCGGCACGGCCTCATACTTCGATGCGCACTTTGCCTGGACCTGCTCGGCTTGGAAGCGGCCATCGGAGCTCAGGTTGCCTTCGACAAGGGCCCGCGCACCATCTTTGAATGTGTCAGGCAGCGGATCGCGGCCAATGTAGCTGACCGGAAGTTCCTTGCCTTCCTCCTGGAGGATGAAATCCACACGCCCGGAAAGATGAGAGATCGAACCGTTCAGCACATAACCTGAGACGCGCATTCGCTGATGAAGCGCCGATCCGCGAAGGCTCCCAAGCTCGGATATCGTGTGGTAGTAGGTTTTGCTTTGGGTGTAGCCAACATAGGCGAGCAAAGCGAGCGTGGCAACAATAATCCCCGAACCGACAAGGAACTTCGCCCGGGTATTCATTCATCGACTCCAATCTGCACTTCTTAGAGGGTGTTTGAATTCTAACACAACGGCGGACTGTGCCTGTTTGTCGATTCCATTGGAATCGATGCGTCCGTGCCGGAACTAAAGCATTTGAGACAAAGCATGGATAAGGCGGTCGCCGAGCGAGGTGCCATATTCAGCCTGACTTTGCGGGTCGCCAAGGAAGGGATCCACAAATGGCCCACCGCGATCCAGTATCAAACGGTCACCCCAACCAATAAGGCCAAAGATGCGCACCAATTCATGCGTGGGCTCCGAGAGAGGCGCAACGTACTTTGGCTGGTAGGAGGCCTGGACACGTTTCAGCACCGTGGGGGCAAGCCGGTGCATCGTGCTTTCCAGTTCGGCATAGTCTTCCACGGGACATTCAACGCCATGGGTCAGGAAGAAACCGCGGCGCTGGAACTCGCGGAGAACAGGTTCTTCTTCGATGCGCGTATCGCTGAAATAGCCCGCCAACTTTGCAAGCTCGTCGAAATACATGTGTGCAGCCACGGAGCGAACCGAGCGATCATTCGCGGCGCGATAGAAATAGTCCTCCTCGCGAACTGGGGGGGCCGCGTCGATCAGAAGCACCTGAATGTGCACCGGGCGGTACCGCGTAGCAAGCTCGAGCCGTTCGATGCGCCTGCGAATGTGCGAATCGTCAACGGCCCGGCCACAACCATCGCAAACTGACATTTACCACCCTCCTTGTGGCGAGAAATATGTCACGGTCCGCGACGCAGAGCAAGATAGCACTGTGAGAATCTTTGGCCGGACGGTTGTTGCCCGTGGTATTGCCGTCAGAAAGACTGGAGCACTATATGCCTCAGGGCAACTTGTCGAGGATCTTCTGAATGCGTTCTCCATATCCTGAATTGTATGTAGTCTGCTTCTTGGGATCGCCGAGATACGGATCGACGAAAGGTCTGCCATTATCTAGCACCAGGCGGTCGCCCCAACCTATCAAGCCAAACAGCCGAATGAGTTCGCTGGTTTGTTGAGAAAGGGGGACGATGTAGGAGGGTTGGAGCAAAGTCTGAACTCGTTTAATCACGGTCGGGGCAAAACGGCGAACTGCATTCTGCGGGTCGTCCAGATCCTCAAAAGGGCACTCGACGGCGTATGTTAGGAAAAAACCGCGGCGCCTGAATTCGCCCAGCGTGACCTCTTCATCGATTCCCGAACTCGGGAAAACCTCGACGCACTTCGCGAGCTCATCGAAATACATGCAGGAAGCTAGTGAGCGAACCGCTCGGTCTTTTGTCGCCCTATAAAAGTAGTCCTCGGGCCGCGCGGGAGGAGCGACATCGAGAAAAAGCACTCTTACCTGAGCCGGGCGGAATCGTGCGGCCAGCTTCTGGCGTTCGTTGCGACGGATAATGTGAGCATCGTCTGTCCGTGTACCACACCCGTCGCAAACAGGCATCCAGTCCGCCCCCTTTGGGTTTATGCGTTTTCAAAGAATGTCACGGACTTCGAAAGTTTGCAAACTGTTAACGGCCTAGTTTCGCGCGAAGGCAACCGACAAGCTCGGGTGAAAGCTCGGTGATGCTCATGCCTTCGGAAACCAGGTATTTACAACTCAGGATAGGACGGGGGCGGTCCTCGTCAGGAAGCTGGCAACTCACGCGACAATACTGACATTCTTGATTCCAACAGAATCGGCCGTAGGGAATCGTCTCCGGACTGATGAATTGGAAGGCCCGCAAAACAGTATTCTTCTCCGGCACCAGGAATGTCTTTCCCATGATTGTGATTTCAACCAGTTTCTCGTACGGCCGGAATATCTCAGGGTCCATTTCAATTGCCGACTTCGACATTGGTTTGCTCCCCCGCGAATGAAGCTAAATCACTCAGGGGTATTCGGCAATCAGAACCGGACGGAGACGTGCTCAAAGTTCCAATGGCGGAAAGCGCCGACAATCAAGCGAAGAACTGGCCCATGCGTCGGAATTTCTCGTAGCGCTGATCCAGAAGCTCCTTCGTAGACAATTTAGAGAGTTCTTCGAGAGCGCGCGTCAAATATGGGTCGAGGAACTTTGCCGTCCCCTCGCGGTCGTAGTGCGCACCGCCCTCGGGTTCCGGCACGATTTCATCAATGAGCTTAAGTTCGAGCAAGTCTTTGGCGGTTAACTTGAGCGCTTGCGAAGCAAGTTCCGCCTTGGATGCGTCGCGCCACATGATCGAAGCGCAGCCTTCCGGAGAAATCACGGAATAGATCGAGTTTTCAAGCATGAACACGCGGTCACCCACTGCCGTGGCGAGCGCGCCGCCCGACCCCCCTTCTCCGGTAATCGTAATGATAATGGGGACCGGAAGACGCGCCATCTCGCGCAAATTGTGCGCGATGGCTTCGGCTTGGCCTCGCTCCTCGGCGTCGATGCCGGGATACGCGCCGGGCGTGTCAATGAAGATAAACACTGGCCGGCCGAATTTGGCTGCAATCCTCATGGCGCGGAGCGCTTTGCGGTATCCTTCCGGCTTCGACTGGCCGAAGTTCCTGGCCATGCGCTGTTTCAGGTCGCGTCCCTTGCGGTTGCCGACGATCAGAACGGGCTTGCCGTGGAACCGAGCCATCCCAGTCATCAGCGCGGGATCATCCGCAAATCCGCGATCGCCGTGAATCTCGCTGAAGTGGTCGAACAGCAATTGAACGAAGTCTTCCGTGTAGGGACGCTGCGGATGCCGCGCCAGTTTGACGCGCTGCCAGGCGCCGAGGTTGCTATAGAACTCGCGCTTTAACTCCTCTACCTGGCGGCGGATGCGTTCGATATCCTCAGCCGTCTGGTCGGTGGGAGCAGCAAGGCTGCTGAGTTCAGCAACGTCTCGTTCCAGTGCGTCGATATCGCGCTGGCGCACTTTTTCATTCTCAGCTGGGTCGTTCTTCGTGGGAGTCATGGGTTGGATGGGTTGCTCCGTTTGCGCGCGAGATCCAGTCTTTCCATAGCGCTTTTCGACTTTGGCCTCTTGTTCCTTTTTCTGTTGCTTCCGTTGTTTGGCGCCTTCGCGGATCCGGCGAAGGCGCTCGCGGGCGAGTTTACGTTTATCGGTCATTGAACCACCACGACGGAATCGGCTCCGCAAATTTCGCGAACGCGAGCAACGAGTTCACTATCAGCGCGAACCGCACTCGAAGCCTCAAGCGTGGCTTCTGTGCCGTCTTCTGTGACGAGGTCGAAGGCGATACGGCAACGGCCGGGGCGGCTCAAGAATAACTCCTGTAATCGATCGAGTACGCTGGTTTCCACAACGCTCAGGTCCACACGCACACGAAGCATAGCCGGCGGCCGATCGACAACCTGATCGAGCGCCCGGGCATCGGCAACGATCAGGCGCGTTCCGACATCTTCCACGGCGACTCGGCCCTTCACCAGAAGGGGCGTCGCGGATTTCAGTATCGGCTCGAGCTTCTGGAACGCCTCCGGAAACACGAGAGATTCCACGATTCCCGTGCGGTCCTGCAAAATGAGGATAGCCCAACGAGCGCCCCGGCGCGAGCGCATCGGACGCGATTGCACGATGATCCCCGCGACGACAATCTCCGCGCCATTGCGTCGGCCTTCCACAGTGGAGATGTCGATGGCGTTCAGGTCTTTCAGGCGTCCGGCGTATTTATCGAGAGGATGGCCTGAAATATAGAAGCCCAAGGTGGAGTATTCCGCGGCGAGGAGTTCGTGTTCCGACCATTCCTCCACTTCCGGCAGAGTTTCCAGCGGCTGGGGAGTCGTCGCCGTCGATCCGCCCCCGAAGAGACCGTGCTGGCCGCTTTCCTTTGCGCGCTGAATCTTCTGCGCGCGCTCGATTGCGCGATCTATGGCGGCAATCATCTGCGCGCGATGAGCCCCGACGGCATCCAGAGCGCCGGCGCGTACAAGGCTTTCGAGCACGCGCTTGTTGAGCAGCCGTGTGTCCACCGATTCGCAAAACTCGAAGAAGCTCTTGAAGCCCCCAAGCGATTCGCGCGCCAGGAGAATTCCCTTCACCGTGTTCTCACCGACATTCTTGATGGCACGCAAGCCAAAACGAATCTGGCCGCCCACGGGCGTGAAATCGACATCGCTCGAATTCACATCGGGCGGAAGAACCGTAATGCCCATGCTGCGCGCTTCATTGATGTACTTCACCACTTTTTCCGTGTTGCCCGTTTCTGACGTGAGCATCGCAGCCATGAATTCAACGGGGTAGTGCGTCTTCAGCCATGCCGTTTGGTAAGCCAGGAGCGCGTATGCACAGGAGTGCGATTTATTGAATCCATAACCAGCAAACTCCGCCATGAGATCGAAGATACGCTCCGCCTTTCGGGACGGAATCTTGCGCGCGCGGCAACCCGCAAGAAACTTTTCGCGCTGCGCTGCCATTTCCTCATGCTTCTTCTTGCCCATGGCGCGGCGGAGGATGTCCGCATCCCCCAGTGAAAATCCCGCAAGGCGGTTGGCAATCTGCATCACCTGTTCCTGGTACAGAATCACTCCCCAGGTTTCGGAAAGAATTTCCTCGAGCTCGGGTGGATCATATGTGACCTTTTTCTTCCCGTGCTTTCGGGCGATGAAATCGTCGATCATTCCGCCCTGGATCGGCCCCGGGCGGTAAAGCGCATTCAGCGCTGTCAGATCCTCGATACGAGTCGGCTGATAGCGCTTCAGAATGTCGCGCATGCCGTGAGATTCAAACTGGAAAATGCCGGTGGTGTCGCCTCGCGCGAAAAGGGCGAAAGTGGGCTCATCCTCAAGCGGAAGCAATGTGAGATCGATATCCTCACCGCGATTCTGTTTGATCATCCGGACAGCGTCGTCGAGAACGGTGAGCGTGGTGAGACCGAGGAAATCCATCTTCAGCAGGCCGATGCGCTCGAGCGCATTCATGTCGTACTGCGTGGTGATTTCTTCCTTGTTCGACTTGTAGAGCGGGACAATTTCGGTGAGAGGGCGCGGCGATATGACGACTCCCGCAGCGTGAGTCGAGGCATGACGCGCCAGTCCTTCCAGCCGCAGCGCCACTTCGACGAGTTCCTTCACCCGCTCGTCCTTTTCGCGCGCTGCTTCCAGTTGAGGAGATTGTTTTAGGGCGTCCTGCAAGGAAATGTTGAGCTGGTTCGGGATGAGCTTTGCAAGACGGTCCACTTCGCCATAAGGCATGTCGAGAGCGCGGCCCGCGTCTTTGAGAACGGCCTTCGCAGCCATCGTGCCAAATGTAATGATCTGCGCCACGCTCTTTTCGCCGTACGTCCGCCGGACATATTCAATCACTTCGCCACGGCGTCGCATGCAGAAGTCGATGTCGATATCGGGCATCGAAACCCGTTCGGGATTTAGGAACCGCTCAAAGAGCAGATCGTATTGCAGCGGGTCCACGTCCGTAATGCGCAGCGCGTAGCTGGCAAGGCTTCCTGCCGCCGACCCCCGGCCCGGCCCCACCGGAACGCCCTGTGCGCGAGCATACCGGATGAAATCCCAGACGATCAGGAAGTAGCCCGCAAAGCGCATCTTCTTGATCATTTCGATTTCGGCGGAAAGGCGACTCTCGTAGGCGGCCAGAGGATGCCGGAGCCGGTTCTCCTTGGAGAGCCGCTCGAATTGAGGCAATCGCGACTGGAATCCCTCGCGAACCATTTTCTCGAAATACGAATCAGCTGTGTGGCCTTCGGGCACTTTGAATTCGGGGAATGGGTCGCTGACGCGCTGGATCTTCACGTTGCAGCGTTCGGCAATCGTCACCGTGCGGTCCAGCGCGTCGGGAAGCTCGCGAAACACCTCCGCCATTTCCACTGCCGTCTTGAAATAAAACTGGTCGGTGGGAAACTTCATGCGCTGGGGATCGCTCATTGTCTTGCCGGTCTGGATGCAGAGCAACACCTCCTGCGCATGGGCGTCGGAGCGTGTTAGATAGTGGCAATCGTTTGTGGCCACCAGAGGAATGCCAGTTTCTTTGGAAAGCTGCACAAGCTCACGATTGATGCGCTTCTCCACCTCAATGCCCTGATCCTGCACTTCGAGAAAGAAGTTTCCCTTCCCGAAAATGTCACGGAGGCGATAAGCGTTCGCGCGTGCCTGGTCGTATTTTCCGGCGAGCAAGGCGTCGGCAACTTCGCCGCGGAGGCAGGCGGAGAGCGCAATTAGTCCTTTGCTGTGTTGCGCCAGGAGTTCGTGATCGATTCGTGGCTTGTAATAGAAGCCATCGAGAAATCCTGTCGAGACTAGCTGAATCAGATTCTTATAGCCTTCTTCATTTTCACATAGCAGAACGAGGTGGTTCGAGCGTTCGGCTTCGGCCCCGCGATTCTTGTGGCTGTCGGGCGCAACATAAACCTCGCAGCCGATGATCGGCTTCACACCATGAGTGGTCGCTTCATGGAAGAAATTGGCCGCAGCGAAAAGGTTTCCATGGTCCGTGACCGCGACAGCCGGCATTCCCCGGCGCGCGGCTTCGGCCGTGAGTTCGCCGATTTCGCATGCTCCATCAAGAAGAGAGTAGTCCGTGTGGAGATGTAGATGGACAAAGTTCGGTGGTGCGGAAGACATGCCGGAAGTATTTTAGGCAGCGCTAACGCCAATAGCAAACCAAAAGCGGATGCCTCGCGTTCGAGCCACGGAAGGCAAGCACAAAACGATTCAGGCAGCTCGCGGGCCGCGCAGGATTCGCGCCGGGAGGAAGATGATTCCGCGAACCAAATCCAGAACGCCTCCCACCGCAATTCCCAACAAACGAAACGGTAACAACAAGAGCCACACGATTGGATAAAGTACGACCGCTAGAATTGCCAGCGGCCAACACAACACGAAGAGAATGCACCAAAGAAGAAAACCAACCATCGTCCACCCCCAACCATTTCACATACTCAATTACGAATTCATCGCGAAGTCGGCTCCCACTCCCGCGAACGCTCTTGGACCTGGCTGCTCACCTGCCAGTAGGCCACAGTGTGACTCCTTTGCATTAGCACTCACTTTTTCGAGCGGCGAGCGCCGCGTTTCGCACCCCCCGAGGAATGTTTCTTGCCAGCCTGACTGGCCGCGGCCTTATCGTGTTTTGCCTTCGCTTTTGCCCCGATGGCAGAAGCCGCGTTCCGCGACGCTTCTGATTTGACATGAGTTCCAGAAGCCGCCGACTGGGCGACGTGAGAAGTTGCTTCATGCGCTCCCTTGCCATGATGTTTCGCTTCGTGCGCTGTCTCGTCCTTCCCCTTGCCCTTCCTTTTCCCCTTCTCGGCGACCTTCTTCGGCTCTTCCTTGATCCCCGCCAACTGGCGAAGAATCTTGGTGCGGTCCTCTGGGGTCCGCCCGCGGCCACGAAGTTGCATCTCGAACAGCTGTTCGAGGATCTTGTCGAACTTGGGCCCACGCGGAATGCCGAGCGCATCCAACTCGCCCACAGGAAGCGCCAAATGCAACGGCCGCCACTTCTGGATGTAACTGCGAATCTTCGAAACCGCACGCGGATTCGGGAGCTCCGTCTCGATGAAAGCAAGCATTTCGAGCGGCAGCGACGCGATATAGCAATACGCGTCCCGAGGTGTGGCCATCTTCCGGCCCTTGAGAACCTTGATGATTTTCTGCGCTTCTGGAACGAGGCTTGTAACGGCCTCCACCTCGGTCGCGCGAAGTTCCAAATTGCGCAAGGTTCCCGCAGCTTCCCGAGATTTCAGACGGCTGAAAACGAAATACGTCACGGGCACCCGGAGACGAGGACGCAATCCTGCCTCCATTAGATTTGCGCGGACACGGGCCAGCTTATTCAGACCTTCGTAATCAGGTTTGCGGCGCTGCAATTGCGGGTGAATCAAAGCAAGCATCCCTCGCGCTTCCCACTGTTTCAACGTTGCGGCCGGGTTTTCCTCGCGCGTGAGTCCACGCACTTCATCGCCCAAATCAGCGCCTGGGATATTCTGGTGCAAGCCTCGCTCGATTGCGAGATCGAACCACTCCTGCGTGCGCTGCTCGATCTTGAAGCCCATCCGAGCGCAGTAGCGGAGAATCCGGAGGAGCCGTACCGGCTGATTCGTGAATGAATGAATGGAAAGAACGCGCATTTCCTGCCGTTCCAGATCCGCCAAGCCATTCATGGGGTCCAGCAGCAAACCGCGCGACTGCGAGTTCAGCGAGATCGCAATCGCGTTGATGGAAAAGTCCCTCCGATGAAGGTCTTCCATGACGCTGGCCAGTCGATATTCGGGCTTCGCGCCAGGCCGTTCATAATAATCGTCACGGGCTGCGGAAATAGAGCCGTCCACATCACCGGCAAAGATCATTTCGTAGTGGTGAAGGCGTTCGCTTTCCCATGTCGTTCGAGCGCCTCCCTTCTCCAGCTCGCGGACCATTCGGGCGGGATTCCCCTCGATGGTGAAATCCAGGTCACGAATCGGCTGACCGGAGATAAGATCGCGAACCGCGCCGCCCGTCAGGTAAACGTTCACATCTTGCGAAATCGATAACTCTTGCACACGCTCGAGCACAGCGCGTTGTTCGGGTGAGAGCCGGCTTCCCAGCAAGAAAATGTAATCGGGCATGAGGTGATGCTCCTCCTCAGAAATGCCCCGCGATTGACTTCAGGCGCGCGGGTGATGCGCCTTGTAAACTTGCTTCAGGCGTTCCTCTATAACATGGGTATAAATCTGGGTCGTTGAGATATCCGAATGTCCTAGCATCATTTGGACCGAACGAAGATCCGCGCCGCGGTCGAGTAAATGTGTGGCAAAACTATGTCTGAGCATATGCGGAGTGAGAGCCTTGCGGAGCCCTGCCTTGCGCCCATAGCGGCCAAGGATATTCCAAAAACCCATGCGGTCCATCTTTTTCCCCGTCTCCTTGAGGAAAACGAATGGCGAAGCGCTTTCCCGAAGGAACAGCGCGCGCGACTCTCGAAGATACTGTTGAACGACCTCAAGAGCCTTGCGGCCCACGGGAACGAGCCGCTCTTTATTTCCCTTCCCGATGCAACGGAGACAACCGGCATCCATCTGCAAATCCGAGACCCGCAACCCGCAGAGTTCCGATACCCTAAGCCCGGTTGAATACATCAATTCAATCATCGCCCTGTCTCGGATACCAACGGGCGTGGTTGTGTCGGGCTGTGCGAGAAGCCGCTCCACCTCTTCGATGCTGAGAAAATCGGGTAAGGTCTGACGAAATCTTGGAGATTCGATATGAGCCGCGGGGTCTTCTTTTATAATTTCTTCGATCGACAAGTAGCGGAAGAATTGACGGACCGTGACTAAATGCCGCGCCACAGAGCGGCTGTCGAGATGCTTCTGATAGAGCGTGCCGAGGAAGTCGACAATATCGCCACGCTGGATGTCCTCAGCCGCAAGTTTGCGTTCCCGGACAAACTCCGCGAATTTCTGAATGTCGCGCCGGTACGCCTGGATAGTGTTCTCCGAAAGTCCTTTCTCGACCCGTAGATGATTCAGAAATGCGCGAATCTGTGATTCCACTTCTTCACCCTCGCGCGCGCCTATCGTCAAAATCGGCTCAAGCCCACGGAGCCGACGTAGGCTCCGCTCGCCGCAGAAGCAGAAGAAACTCCGAAAGCTCCCCGCAACGAAGAAGCCATGCCAGACCAAAATAGACTCCCACCGACAAGAAAATCATCCCACCGAGAAGTGCTGCCTGCCTGAACAAATGATCCACCGCCGCGAAATCGAGATACCGCGCCCCCGCGAGGATCACGCCGGCCATCGCCGTGGCGCACGCCGTCATCTTGGCAATCGATGTTATTAAGTCGCGCGTTCCCAGCAGGCCGAAACGCTTGCGAAAAATCACGAACAGCATTACGAAATTGAAGTACGCCGCCAGCGAACTTGCCAGCGCCGGACTTCCGTTCGAAAGATAACGGAGGAAGAAAACCAGGAAAATTGCATTGAGCAGGACGTTCATCCCCAGAGTGTACGCTCCGAGGCGCGCGGGCGTCATCGTGTCCTGCGTCGAGTAATACATCGGCGTGATCAGCCTGATCGCCGCATAGGCCGGAAGACCCAGCGAGTAGAACAGCAGCGCATGAGCCGTCAGCGAAGTGGACCCCGCGGAGAATTGTCCGTGTTGGAAGAGGACTTGAATGATGGGTTTGCGGAGCAGAATCAATCCCACAGCCGCGGGTATCGTGATGAACGAAGCGATGCGGAGCGAAAAGCCGAAGACGTTCTTCATTTCGCCGCGCTTCCCCATGGCCACCTGATGAGACATCATCGGCAACAGCGCCGTGGAAATCGCGATAGCGTAGCTCCCCAGCACAAACTCCATTACGCGGTCCGCCAGATAGAGTGAAGTGACGCTGCCGGAAGGCATGCGCCCGGACGTTGCGAACAGACGGTCCACAAAAAAATTGATCTGATAGACCCCCATCCCAAAAATTGCCGGCCCCATCAGCCGTCCGACCTTCCGCACTCCTGGATCTGAAAATGAAATTGCCGGGACGAAGCTCATTCCTCGCCGCGCAAGCGCGGGAATTTGGACGGCTAACTGCAGAATCCCGCCTGCAACTACCCCCAACGCAAGCGCGACAGCGGGAGTTCGGTAAGTTGTCGGAAGCCATCTCAGGATAGGTCGGTATACGAGTGCGAATGAAGAAACGATTACAGCCAAGTTGTAGAACACGGTGGTGGAAGCTGGCAGGCCGAATACATGAAAGCTGTTCAGAACAGCCATCGCCAGCCCCGCCAAACCTATGAAGACGACACTCGGGAAAATGATGCGATTCAACAAAACGGCGAGGTCCCAATTCACCCGGCCAGCCCCGAACACCGTGAAGACGTAAACCATCTTCCGCGAGAACGCGAACCCTAGAATCGCCACAACAGCAAGGACGGCTGCGATGTTCCAGAACATCTTCTGGGCAAACGCGAGGGCTTCCCGAGGGGATTTGTTGCGTAAGTACTCTGAAAACAAAGGGATAAAGGATGCTCCGAGGGCCCCTTCTCCGGTCACTCGCCTTATTAGATTTGGAATCTGGAAGACTAGAATAAACGAGTCGGCGGCTGGCGAGGTCCCGAGCAGGAGGGCTATACGTTGATCGCGTAAGTATCCGCAAATCCGGCTGATAAGGGTGACTAGGGCTATTACGGAGGCCGACTTTAGAATCTGTCCTTTTACAGTCAATCGGAGGTTGCTCCGATGCTAACCCTTTAAGCACCAATAAGTTGACAAATGCGATACTCAGAATAGCATACCCAATGGGTGCATTTCAACACTTTGCCCCAAAAAAGGCCATTTTAGCGTGAAAAAACTGGCCCCGGCTTCGACTCACAAGAAGGTCGTGGTCCTTCTCCTTGACCATCCTCCTGTCAAGGGGTACTTGGACCCTTCAACACTCGGCCGTGCGGAGACAATCGACCTGCTGACACCGGAAGGCGAACATCGGTCCATCAAGCTCGACGAAGTTAAGTCCGCCCACTTCGTGCGCGAGTTCCAGGAAACGTTTGAGCCCGAGCGCAAGACATTTCTGAGCCGGCCGAAACTCGATGGGTTGTGGGTGCGACTGCGCTTCCGGGATGATGACGTGATGGAAGGCATCGTCGCGAATAACCTCGTTGATTTGCTCGACGCTGGCGTGCAACTCACTCCGCCCGATTTGCATGGCAACTGTCTGAGAATTTTCATTCCCCGGTCCGCACTGCTGGAGATGAAGGTCCTCGGGGTTGTGGGTGTCGCACGCCAAACCAGGAAAGAGTCTCAGGCGGCAAAAGCCGCAGCGGCATCGCAGTCAAAACTTTTCACCGAGTAGTTCTGTTATTCCCAACTGTCGTGCGAGCCGCAGGAATGTTGTACATTTGCAAGCGTAGAAATGCGGTTCGAGGAGAATCGATCATGAAACTGGGACTGATTGCGGAAAAACTCGACTGCCGGCTTGAAGGCGATGCGAACCTTGAAATCACGGGCGTGGCAGGAATCGAGGAAGCGAAGCAAGGCGAGCTGACATTTCTCGCGAACCGGAAGTATCGCCCCGCGGTGGAAACAACGCAAGCGTCGGCGATTCTCATCGCAAAGGACGGGGGACCAGTGCGTATTGCCGCGCTGCGTTCGGATCAACCGTATCTCGATTTCGCGCGGGCAATCGAGTTGTTCCATTCGGCGCCGCAGTATCTTCCGGGAGTTCATTCCACTGCTCAGGTTGCAAAGTCCGCCAAGATCGGCGAAGGAGCGCACATCGGACCTTATTGCTTCGTGGATGAGGATGCCGAGTTGGGACGGAATGCGGTGCTTCACAGCTTTGTCGTCATTTATCGCGGAGCCCGCATCGGCGACGACTTCTTCGCTCATTCTCACGCGTGCGTTCGCGAAGGCTGTTGCATTGGCGATCGCGTCACACTTCAAAATGGCGTGATCATTGGTAGCGATGGGTACGGGTTTGCAAAACAGGCAAACGGACAATGGTACAAAATGCGTCAGGCGGGGGTCGCCATCATCGAGGACGACGTTGAAATTCAAGCGCATAGCGCCGTTGATCGCGCAACTATAGGCGAGACGCGAATTGGCCGCGGCACAAAGATCGATAATCTCGTCCAAGTGGGCCACGCCTGCAAAGTCGGCGAGGATACGCTCCTCTGCGGACAAGCGGGCCTCGCCGGAACAACACGCGTCGGGAATCGCTGCATCCTGGCCGGGCAAGTGGGTACGGCCGGGCATTTGACGATTGGCGATGGCGCCGTGTTGACGGCTCAGACCGGAGTGCCTTCCGATGTGCCTGCAGGGGCAATTTATTCCGGCTATCCCGCGATGGAAAACCTCGCGTGGAGAAAATCCGTGGCTGTTTTCAATCGTTTGCCGGAATTGCAGAGGGACCTGCACGAACTCCGTGAGGAAATTGCTCGGCTTCGCGAGACCAGGGGATAAGAGTGCTTTTTTAATCCAGGCTTATTTTGATTGAGGATGGGTGATCGGAGGAAGGTCTAATCGAGGAGCTAGCCCAGGCGCTGGGGCAGATCTAGCGAGCTCTCAGCTTCTAGCGCTTCGTGCCTGGGGTGAGGCTATGCTTTCCAGGTCTCATGTGCGAGACAGGGGGCTCCTGGCGACTCACTTCAGCACCGTCTCGGCATCGACTAATTCCACTTCGTGCATGAGGTTTAGATAGGCGTCGTAGTAAGGCTTGTGGGAGGCGCCGACGATGTTAAGCACGCGAGCGCCGGGATGGGTGCCGAAGGCCGCGCGGATGTTCGAGACCATGCGCAGGTTGCGCACCTCCCATCCGGCCACGTATTGGCGGCCATACAACTCTGGCGTCTGCTGGCCGAGCGCGGCGTGGAAGTCGGCCTGGATGGTCTGTCTCTGTGTCTCGGGGAGATTGATGAAACGATAGAGCTCGAGCATCTCTGCAGGGGTCTTGAGGGCCGCTGACATCGCGTTCTCCTGCGTGGCGGTCGGAGAGGGAGCGATCTTCCAAGCGGCCCGGATGGCGTCGGAGAATGCCGGGCCCTCATTGGCCAGGACCCCGTCTGAGGTGTGATCATCCACGAGAAAGACGCGCTCAAGCCCGAGGCGAACCGCTAGAGCTACTCCGACTTCATAGGTTTCATTCGGACGCGCGCCAACCTGTTCCAGCAGCTTAAGCGTGTCTTTGTTGACGCCGTCGCCTATGTGCCGTTCGTCCGGAGGCAGCCTTTGCCATTGCACGACAGCGGAGGGTGTTTCCCCGGCGGCGAGGAAGAGCGCGGCCAGCCGGCGGCGGGCTGCGGGGCTCGGCTGGGCAGGCCAGGACGAGAGAGTCTTGCGAATCTCGGCTGCGGCGGCCGGGGTATCTATCCCGATGCCCTTCTGCGCCAAGTCGGCGGCTGAACACCAGGAGTCGAAGCTCTCCGGGTAGATCCCCGAGTAGCGCATGAGATGTTCGCATTGTTCGCCCGAAACGTTCTCTACCGTGATGACGTCGGGCTTGAAGGCCGCCAGTTTGTCAAGGAGCGCGGCCATCATAGCCTCATTCACGGTTGCGGACATCTGCGAAAGGTGTGGGCTGCCGAGGTTGAGGACTCGCGTCGGCGGGCCTGCCTGGGCGCCCTTCCACTCGCGAGGATCGAATGCCGGTGTCTGAGCGAATGCTACGGAGGTCGAAGCCAAGACTATCAGCAGAATGAACGATCTATCCACGGTCACCTCCTCACCTAGTCACTGCAGCGGCCCGCCGCTGCAGGAAGCGGTTGTTGTTCCAGGGGCAACATCGAGGCAACTCGGGCTTCGATCTGTGCGCGCAATTCGCCGCGTTGCGCAATCGTGAATTTCGAAGCATCCACGGGCGCCCCAAAACGAACGATCACTTCCCCGCTGCGCACAGTCCATTCACCCTTTCGCATGAGCTTTTGAGTTCCGATAAGAGAAACTGGGACCACCAGAACGCCCGCCTGAATCGCTACCAGCAATGGACCTTTCTTGAATGATTTCAACCGTCCGTCGGGGCTGCGTGTCCCTTCGGCAAACGCGACAAACGAGAGTCCTTCCTTCAGATACTGGACTGCAAGATTGAGACTGGCGGCGGCAGCTTCCCTGTTTTCGCGGTCAACGCAAACAAACTTCACGCGGCGCATCGCATACCCAAGGAACGGGAGGCGAAAGACCTCCTTCTTCGTCGGGATCGCGATTCTCCGTGGAACGGCGGGAATGATCACGGGCGGATCGATGTTCGAAGCGTGGTTCGAGATGAAAATGCAGGGGCCGGGCGGAATATTCTCCAATCCCTCGGTTTTCGTGCGAATTCCGGCCATTCGGTTGGCGATGCGGATTCCTCCCACGCATGTCCAATAAAGGAAATCAGGGTCGTTCGCGATAATGCTCCAAAGGATGATCCACGGCAAAACAAGAATCAGAGCCAGCGCAAGATAAAGCGCGACGCAGATTGTGCGAATCCTGTTGAGAATGCTCATCTCAGTCGGTCGTGCCTTTGAGAAGCCCTCTCAAAATGCGGCGTTGCCGGTCGCTAGGATGAGAGATTTCCGCAATCGTGGCGCTCTGTTCTTCCTGGACCCCGGCTCGATAGACAATATCCATCTCCTGGCCGTTGCGGTCCACGCGGAGCTTCACCGGATCGCCCGGAGAGACGCTGGGTATCCAATCGCCTCGCCGCTCTGGGACCACCCTCCCATTCACCCGTACAACGACGTCATCGGCAAGGAGGCCGGCTGCTTCGGCGGCGCTGCCGGGCTCAACCGCCGTTATCGTAACTCCATTCGCCGAAGGTTGGCCCGGGTCAAAGCCAATATCGCCGCTCTTGACCGTCTGAAACTTGCATTCGAGACCCGCCGCATTAAGAAATCCATCATACGGAATTTCGTCGGTGCCGGAAACGTACCGATGAAAGAAATCTTCAAAGCTCTTGCCTGCGATTTCTTCCACCGCGGAACGGACTCCTTCGGAGTCGTTGTAGAATTTCCGCTGCTTTGCATACTCGTCATTCATTCGGCGCAAAACGTCGTCGAGCGATCTGCGATTGTCGGTGGCGTCGCGAATGGCAAGATCGAGCATGACACCCAGTATCTGCCCCTTGTTGTAATACGAAATGCTGCGGTCGGGGGCGTTATAGCCATCGTACTTCTCGAACCAAGCATCCAAGCTCGATTCCTCAACACTCTGCCACTTTCGCGAGGGCCGGGATGCGAGGGCCGTGATCTGCCAGGCAAGGTCACCGTAGAACTGTTCCTTGCCCCACAGGCCGGTGCGTTCGAGAGTGTAGGAAGCATACGTGCTGGTCACGCCCTCGGCAAACCACAGCGCGCGCGTGTACTGCTCTTTTCTGTAATCGAATGGCTCTAAGGATCGAGGCCGGATGCGCTTGACGTTCCACACATGAAAGAATTCGTGGGCCGCAATCGCAAGGGCCCCCTCCTCGGAACCCGCGGCGATGGCAGTCGAGTTCGCGTGCTCCATGCCTCCCCCGCCCGCTTCAGCGTAGGGCCCGATGTGGATGAGGAACGTGTATTCTTTGAATGGCGCGCCACCCATAAGCTTTAGTTCACAACGCGAAATGCGCCGGAGTCCATCGCTGAGCCGCTCCCGAGTCCATTCTTTCCCGTCGACGACCACGCGGAAATGGGCTCCGCCTTCGTCGAACTCGAAATCTTCGAACTCCCCTGCTTCAACGGGGGCGTCCACAAGCGCGTCATAATTCGGCGCCACAAATGCAAAATCGGTGTTCAAAGCACGGGTTGTGGGTAGCTCTGCGACCACTTTCCAACCATTTGGGACTTCCACAAACTGGACCTCAGTGTCGTCGCTTCGGCGATTTGGAACGTACATCAGGATCTCAGCGAGGTTGATGAAAGCATGATGTGCGTTCAATTGCGACGTGAATGGGCCGGGGTCATTCCACTCCACGGAATAGTCGACAACAATTCCAAGTGCCCCGCATTGTCCCGTCGGGGGCGGGCACGATATTTGCCACGATTGCTTGTCAAGTTTTCGCACGTCGATGGGCATGTTGTCTGGGGAGTTGGCAGTGGCGCGAACCTGGCGGACACGATAGGAAAAATCCTTGATCTGATAAAGCGCGTTCCATGCAGGTAGAGCAACAACTGTCCCCGGACCAGGTTTTGGAATCATCATCTCAACATGAAAAAGGTGCCGCTCGGAATTATTGAGATGAATTCGATAGGTAATGGTGGCGGCTGCGGGGCGTGCGGCGACCGCAAAACCGAGTGCCCATATGACAAGAGCCAGGATTCTAGTCCGCCGTCCCGGTCGCGCGGATACTGAACGGCAAAAGGGAAGATTCTCCGTTGCATGAATCATCCGTGATTACCTTCGACGGTCTTCAGTTTGTCCAGCAGCTTGACGCACAGGCCATCGAAGCTGCCGTTGGACATAACCATTACCAGGTCGCCCGGCTTTGCGTTTGCAGCAAGATAATCAGCGATTTCGGCCGCGGAGGCGAACGCTCGCGCCAGCTGGCCACGCTGCCGCAAGGATTCAGCAATTCCATCAGGCGAAAGGCGCTCGTCATCCGCAAGAAGTTGCGCTCGATTCACGGGACCCAGGAGAACCTCGTCGGCGCGAGACAGCGCTTCCGGCAATACATCCTGAAAAACCTTCCGGCGCATTGTATTTGAGCGCGGCTCGACTGCGGCCCAGATTTTCCGTCCAGGCCAGCGTGTGCGGGCCGCTTCGAGCGTCATGCGGATTGCAGTAGGATGGTGCGCGAAATCCTCGACGACCAACACGCCGTTTGCTTCCCCTTTGATCTCCATCCTGCGGCGGACGCCCTGGAACGAAGCGAGCGCGCGTTCGATAGCCTCCAGGGGAATGGCGTGGCCGCAAGCGAGGCCTACCGCTGCCAGCGCATCCAGAACATTGTGCCGGCCCGCGAGTTGCATGCGGATGCGTGTGACCTCACTGCCCCGGTGAAGAACGCGAAACTCGGTGGCAGCATCGTGCCACTGAATGCCTCCGGCGCACCAATCGCATTCGGGGGCGAAGCCGAAAGTTTCGACGGGACAGAAAGCCTTTGCCGTCACTGCCTTAAGTTCGAGGCTTTCATTCCAGATGATGATGCGTCCGCGTTGAGGGACAAGGTTCACAAGGCGGCGGAATTGCAATTCGATAGAGGCCAGGTCCGGATAGATATCGGCGTGGTCGTACTCGAGCGACGTCAAAATAAGTTCGTCGGGATGATAGTGTAGAAACTTCGGTCCTTTATCGAAATACGCCGTATCGTACTCGTCTCCTTCGATGATGAACTCTTCGCCGCCGCCAAGACCATAGCTGCGGTTGCCGAAATTCGGAACGACGCCTCCCACCAGAAAGTCCGGACGCCTGCCTGCCACGTGAAAAATCCATGCGAGCATCGCTGTCGTAGTCGTCTTGCCGTGAGTTCCGGCGACGACGATCGATGTATGCCCGGGAATGAAATACTCTTCGAGGAGTTGCGGCATTGAGCAGTACGGAATCTTTTCGTTGAGGATGCATTCAAGCTCGGGGTTTCCGCGAGGGATTGCATTGCCGATGACGGCAAGATCGGGCGCGGGCTGGAGGTTTTCTTCGCGGTAGCCTTCGTTCCAACGAATCCCAAGCGAGTCGAGCAGCGTTGACGCCGGCGCGTACACGTTGATGTCGGAGCCGGTCACATGAAAGCCGCGGTCCTTGAGCATGCCCGCAACGGGCGCCATGGCAGCGCCAGCGACGGCGAGCAGGTGAATGTGTTCAGGCGTCTTTCCGAAGGCAGGCAAGACCACCATTCCCCTCAATCAATCGAACGCCCAGCAAGAAGACTACAACCCAGATGCGCAGAGCCTGCGTCAGCATGCTCCTTTTCGCTTACGAGCAAGCGGGCTCGACAATTTCGAGCCGGGCTGATTCGTCCGTCAAAATACGCGCGCGAACTCCCAAAGGGAGCGTCAGCATGGGCCGCGGCGTGTGTCCGACGGGCGCTCCCCAAGCGATCGGAATGTCGAGCGGCGAAAGGATTCTGCGCGCTACATCTTTCACGGTCTCGCAGCCCTCGGGCGCATCGCATTCCGGAAATTCGCCGAGGATAATCCCCGCCAGGCCGCGGAGCTTCCCCGCTTGCTTCAAATGAATCAGCGCGCGATCCACTTGCCACGGCTTCATCGCGCGGTCTTCCAGAATCAGGATCGAGCCATGGGTTTCAAGCTCCCAGGGTGTAGCGAGCGTGGCCTCAAGGAGCGTGAGGCAGCCGCCGAGGAGAGGTCCCTCGCCTCTGCCGGGCACGAGTGAATCGCACTTTAGATCGATCGGCCATCCGTGGCGCTTCTCTGTCAGCGCATGGTGCAGGCTCGCGCTGTCGAAGCCTCCTGGCGAATCCGCTCCGTGGTCGAATCCGGATGCGGCCATGGGCCCGTAGAACGTCACCCACCGGTACTCCTGCCAGAGAAAAATCTGCAAGGAAGTGATGTCGCTGTAGCCGAGAAGGACTTTGGGAGTGGCAAGCGCGACGCTCAGATGCTCCAGCAAGTAATTCGATCCATAGCCGCCGCGCGAACAAAAAATCGCGTGCGTGTCGGTTTCGGCGATTGCATGTTTCAGAGCTTCGTGGCGGTCGGAAGTTGAGCCACTGAAAAACCCGTCGCGGGCCAGCACACTGGGTTTGTCGAGTTGGGGAACGTATCCCAGGCGCGCAATCTCCTCGCAACCCTTCTGGACGCGAGCTTCATCGACAGGGCTCGCAAGCGAGAGAATCCGGATTGAGTCACCTGGATGAAGCGCGCGCGGTTTGAGAGGGTGCGGCATTTGGAACAGTTGAGCATAAGGAATTTCCCGAGGAGAGTCCAGAAAAGGAGCGACCCGAGTTTACATGGCAGGCAAACGATACGGTGGAATCAGCGTAGAGCTAATGGGGAACCGTCACGATAAACACGTCTCCGTCCTCACTGACCGGAGTCGCCAGCTTCCCAGCGTATGAAAAGAAGGCGATGAAACCTCCATCGTCCGTGAGCGGAGCGCGCGACATCGTTGAATCCTCCGCAATTGCCTCCTTCGGCAGGAACGACACATGACGCGTGTGGGGAACGCAAGGTGAATCAACGACTCCCAAGCAGGTATCGCGGACATAGACATGAGACCTATATGAAGAGTCCGTTGACAAGTTCTTCGACTTCGATATGAAGCTTACATAACGGCCTGATTGCGTGATGAAAGGATCGTCGCTATCGCCGTTCCCTGCTCCTCCTTCAATGTCCACCGAAACAATCGTTGTCGCTGGTTGGCACCCGCTCGGCGCCGTCGTTCCGAGACAGGTGTCTCTCAGCAGGATCTGAGATATCTCACCGCTTGCATCATGGGCCAGATTTCCAGCATGTGACCGGAATACAACGAAGCGGCCATCGCCATTGATGAAAGGCCGTTGGCTTCGGTTATCACCCTCCGCTCCGTCTGGTGAGGCTGAGGCCGTGGTCAGTGAAGGAACGCAAGCGGGACGAGCATTCGACCCGAGGCATGTATCTCTCAGGAAGACTTGTGTGCGCGGCTGGTTGGCGTCGTGTCTGGAATCCAGGCTCCAACCGGTGAAGGCCACGTAGCGGCCGTCGCCACTGATCGAGGGCTCTTTCCCGGCAAAATCATCCGCAGCACCTTGGCTAGCCGTAGAAACTAGTAGCGTCTGGTGAGTAGAGAGGTCCGTGACATAAGCCCTCGGCGCTGATCTTGACAACCCGGGCACAAGGTTCGTCGCCCAAGATTCAAAGGCCACGAATCGGCCGTCCGCGCTCAACGAAGGGGCATAACTGTATCCATTTTCAAGTTTGCCACCTTCCGCCACGGAAACGAGTTCGGTACGCGGAGTGCAGTCGTCGGGAAGACCATATCCCAGGCACAAGTCTCGAACAAAAATGTTTGACATGCCCACTCGATTGCTGACCTCTCCACCATTGACAAGATTCGTAGCTTCGGAACTGAAAGCAACGAAGCGACCTGTACTACTGATAGCGAGGACGATCCCCGCGGGGCCGTTGGGAGGGCCGCCATCCGGAGTGATGTCCACTGCAATTGTTTGTGGCGTGCAATTCGCGATGTTGCGACAAGTATCCCGCACAAAGATGTCCCCCGAAACCCTGTCGCTAATGCGACTCTTCGACCGGAAGTAAAACGCCGCATATCGTCCGTCGGCGCCGATAGCAGGCCCATAGCCCTGGCCATCCGCCGGTCCGCCGTCCGCATTGACGGAAACAAATTGCGGGGTTGCTTGGCTGCTCGTCGGAGGTGCGGTGATTGTGAAAACTGAATACGGAGATACACCACCAGAAGCACTCACAGTCACTTGGGCCGTGCCGTCCGTCTTGACGTCCGTGGCCAAGATTTGCGCGGTGAGCTGCGTGGCGCTTGTAAAAGTGGTGGTTCGCGGACTTCCATTCCAATCCACGACGGAATCGGGGGGGAAATTCACACCACCGACCGAGAGCGACAATGCCCCGCTTCCTGCCACGACACTTGAGGGATTGAGACACGTAATTGTTGACGGCACTGTATTCAAAGGGAGCTTCTTAATCTCGAGTGTCGCCGCCGTTTGGGACGTCCCGCCACCCGGCGGCGGATTGGCGACCGTAATCTCGGCGATACCCACATTAGCGACCAAGGAAGCAGGGATTGGCACCACCATCTCGGTGGTCGTGGAATCATAAACTGCGTTGCTAAGCAGCGCGTTATTCCAATACACCGTTGAAGTGGAAATAAACCCCGTCCCGGAGATGGACATTGTGAAACCGCATCCGCCCGCATAAACGTAATCAGGGTAGAGCGAAGTGATAATAGGGGTGGCGTTGGGAGGACCACTGCTTCCGCAGCCTGCATTCATCACGACGATCGCCGTAGCCAGTCCGAGCAAAAGCCGACGCCAGCTAATCAATCCTACCCTCCTGAAAAAATCCTTGGGACCCCAAAGCTGCTCGCCTCTCGCAGCCGGGGAAGCGAACGAGGGGAAAAGAAGCGTGGCCTGCAAATCCCCTTCCAACAAGCAGAAGAATTGATAGCATCCCGGCGCGCGGCACGTCAACTCGGATTCCTGGCCGCGTAGAATGGTTGGCCGAAAAGCGCCTTAGCACCGACGCAGCGGCAAACCTCAGAGCGGCGTTACCGGTTGGATGGGACGCGCATCGCAATGAACGCCCAGAGTCATCAGTTTGGCAAGCAAGTCGCGCTGCTGCGCGAAGGTGACCTGTGCTTCGAACTCCACGAACAGCCCTTCATCGGTCGCATGGCTGTGCCAGCGCCGCGCTTCGATTCCCGCTTCTTCGACGACGCGCATCACTTTGTCACCAAGACCGGCTACGTTGCCGCCCGTGAGCCGAAAATTCATGACGCGCAGGTGCAGGCCAAACCGGCTTTCCATGAAGCCCAACGAGACGAGTACGGTCAGAATCAGGAGTGTGGCGAAAACCGCCGTGACGGTAAGGCCCGCGCCAACAGCCATGCCGATGCTGGCAACGACGAAGATTGTCGCGGCGCTCGTGATACCGATAATCGTCCCGCGCGCCCGTATTACGACGCCCGCGCCGATGAATCCGATCCCCGGGATGATCTGCGCGGCAATGCGCGTGTCGTCCCCTCCAAATTGCCTTGCAGCCTCGTAGGACAGAATCGTGAACATCGCAGCTCCAATGGAGATGAGCATGTTCGTGCGGATTCCCGACGGCTTGTGGCTCAATTCGCGCTCCAGGCCGATGGCACCTCCCAAAAGAGCCGCCAGAAGCAATCGGCCGACTATATAAACATTCAAATCGTGCAGCATCGCACCCCCTGCCTGTACGGGGGGATTCTACAACGGAAAGCGGAACGAGGGACAAAAACACGACCTTGAGGCCTGCCATGCAGTCGCCCGTTTTCCATTTCAGTCAATCGACGGCGCCTCTTCCCCGCTTTGCCGAACTAAGCCTACGCCGTGATATAAAGACGTGGTTGTCCACGTCGCGTGGAGATGTGTCGTATGAAACGGGAGAACATACTCCGCTGGATTGATGTGCCACTGTTCCTCGGCTTCGCCGCGTTTCTGTGCTCTTACATACAATCGAATGGGCTGTGGAACACTCGCAGCGTCGCCGGAATGGCGATGGGATTTGCCGGGTTTGGACTGTGGGCGCTCGCCCGCATTCAACTGGGCAAATCCTTTACGTTTCGCGCAGAGGCCAAGGCCCTGGTGACGACAGGGCTCTACTCCAAAATTCGCAATCCCATTTACGTCTTCGGCGGCATCGCTTACCTCGGCCTGCTGATCGCGTGGGGCTACTGGCCCGCTATCGCCCTATTTCTTTTAATTTACACAGCGAAACAACTCGTACGGGTCAGGAAGGAGGAGAGAGTCCTGGAAGAAGCCTTTGGAGAGAAATACCGGCGCTACAAAGCAAGCACCTGGTTTTAGCCGGGTCTTCCTTTCGTCTAAATAGCCTCGCGCCAAAGCTATTCCCTGAATGGCGCTCAGCGTGCCGACACGTCCGCTCCTCATGTCGCCTAAGGTCACCAGAAATCCTGCCCGCCAAGATGGCGTGGTGTATAATCTCGACCGCAGCCGCTAGACGGAGATAAGTATTGAAAATGGAAATCCTTCCTAAGTTAGTTGGGGGATTATATATATGCATAGCTATGGCGGAATCTCGGTAAATCGCATCATTGGAATGATCTTTTGTGTCATGTTCTGCGGATCCCTGGCTGCATGCGGCGGGGGCTCTGGCGATAGCTCGGGCGGAGGCTTCGGCGGCAATTCCAATCCGATACCAACTCTATCGTCCTTGAATCCCAGCACGGCTTCTGCGGGAGACTCGGCATTCACCCTCACGGTTACGGGGACAAACTTCATATCGTCCTCTGAGGTGCAATGGAATGGGACGACGCGCTCGACAAGTTTTGTCTCGGGCACAGAACTGCAGGCACAGATTGGTGCGCCTGATATTGCGGCTGTCGGCTCGGCCACCGTGACTGTTGTCAATCCCTCGCCGGGTGGCGGCACTTCGGGTCCGCTAACGTTTACGATTGGGAACTACAGCGGAAACGGGTTTGCTGCCACGGTGGTCAGCCTAACGTCAAATGACATCGTTTGGGATCCTGTGCATCAGGTTATCTATGCTTCAGTTCCAAGCACCGCTGGGGCGAACGCCAATTCCATCATTGAGCTGAATCCGGCCACAGCCCAGACCTCAACCAGTCAATTTGCAGGAAGCGAACCGGACGTGCTTGCCATCTCCAATGATGGTCAGTTCCTCTATGCAGGGCTAGACGGATCTTCCACTGTCCAAAGGTTCACTCTCCCGGGCCTGGGGACGGACATCAACTATTCCTTGGGTTCAAGTTCAATTTTAGGCCCGTACTTTGCACTGGATTTGCAGGTCGCACCCGGATCTCCACATACGACCGCGGTCTCGCGTGGTTCATTCAATGTGAGTCCCGCAGCGGATGGGGGGATAGTCATATTCGATGATGCGACTCCTAGACCAACGATCGCTAAGGGGTTTGGCGGCGGTGGAACGGCCCTGTACGACTCGCTGCAATGGGGGGCCAACGCAACTGCACTATACGCTGCGAACAATGAGGACTCCAGTTGCGATTTCTACGCGTTGACCGTTGACTCCAGCGGCGTCACGCTGGCGAACGATTATCCAAACACTTGGTCTGAGAGCGGCATCCGAATCCACTATGATTCCGGCACGGGCCTGCTCTACTCGGACGATGGCCACGTCGTCAATCCAGCCAACGGAGCGCTTGTCGGGACTTTCCAAGTAAACCAGATCCTTACCTCGGGATTGATGGTTCCGGATTCAACTCTGAATACTGCCTTCTTCCTCGGGCAGGCGCAGGCTCAATTCGGGACTGGGATTTTTACAATCGAGTCCTTCGATCTGACCCACTTCACTCCGATCAACTCGGTTTTTATTACCAACGTCACAGGCATACCTTTGCGTCTCATTCGCTGGGGGAAAAACGGGCTCGCTTTCAATACGAATGGTGGTCAGGTCTTTCTCATCGCCGGAAATTTTGTGGGACCGGCGGCGCAGCAGGTAGACGATTCGTTACCGTCCAGTCATGTACAGAAAACCTGGGAGACTCCGAAGAAATACTCACTCCCATCCAAAAAGGAGTAACCCTATCGAGCCGAGGTCAAAGTTGCTTTCCTTGGAACCTATCAACTGACGCTACGTCAAGTTGGGGCAAATATCGGCCACGACCCTTCGTGCCCTTTTGCAAAGCAAGTTAGAATGACACGCCGTAGGCAGGCCCTATAGGTCAAACGATGTTAGCTGCAGGAAACGACGGGCGCGCGCCGTGATTTCACGCCGCGTGAGGCGCACCAGGCGCTCAACTCCGAATCGCTCGACAGCGAAGCTCCCAAGCACGGACCCATAGACCATCGCGCGTCGCAGGTTTTTCTCGTTCATGCGCCCGGCGCTTGCCAGATATCCCATGAAGCCCCCCGCAAATGTGTCGCCCGCGCCCGTGGGATCGTGAACCTCTTCGAGCGGGTACGCGGGAACGTGAAAAAGAAACTTATCGTGGACCATTAACGCGCCGTGTTCTCCGCGCTTGATGACGAGCGTGCGCGGCCCCATCTTAAAAATGCGCTTCGCGGCGCGCAACAAATTATGCTCGCCGGAAAGCTGGCGTGTTTCCTCGTCGTTGATCATCAGAATCTGCGTGTGCTTCAGCGTTTCCTTCAGTTCATCCGGAGTTCGCGTGATCCAGTAGTTCATCGTATCCAGGCCGACCGCCTTCGGCTTGCCCCGCACCTGGCGCAGTACGGAAAGTTGCAACGTCGGATCAATATTTCCAAGAAAAATGTATGTGGAATCAAGATACGAAGCCGGGAGAGTGGGATTGAAATTTGCAAAGACGTTCAGCTCCGTCGTGAGAGTCGTTCGTTCATTCATGTTCTGGCTATATCGCCCGGCCCAAAAAAACGTCTTGCCGGGCGCGCGCTCCAGACCCGCCAGATCGATGCGGCGCCCGTGAAAAACGGCTTCATCCTTCGCGGTGAAGTCGTCTCCGACAATGGCAACGATCCGTACCGGCGTGAAATGGCTTGCCGCCAGCGCGAAATAGCTGGCTGCGCCGCCAAGCGTACGGTCCACCTTTCCATACGGTGTTTCGAGAGCGTCGAATGCGACCGATCCCACAACGAGAAGTGACATCAAAGCTCCTGGTCAGGAAATGTACTTGCCGATGATGGGGGCGAGCCGCTTTTTCGCGGCGGGCGGAATATGCTTGCGATCCGTAAGGATGGCGTGAGCCAGAGCCGAGTCGCAGTTGCACTCCCGCTTTTCATCAAGACCGCGGACCACTTGCCGGATCGCTCGTTGGACGTTTTCTGCATTCTTCGTCAGGTTGTGAACGATCTCGCTCACAGTCACTGAATCGTGTTGCGGGTGCCAGCAATCGTAGTCCGTAATCATGGCGAACGCCGCGTAGCAAAGCTCCGCTTCACGGGCGAGCTTCGCTTCGGTTAAGTTCGTCATGCCGATCACGTCGAAACGGAGTTGGCGGTACGTATGCGATTCCGCGAGCGTCGAAAACTGCGGCCCCTCCATGCAAACGTACGTGCCGCCACGATGCACCTTCACTCCGACGTGGTCGCAAGCCACGGCCAATCGCTCGGACAGATGCGCGCACGTGGGCTTGTCGAATCCGACATGGGCGACGATGCCCCCGCCAAAAAAAGTGGATACGCGGTTGCGGGTGCGGTCAAAAAACTGATCGGGAATCAGGAAATCCAGCGGCGGAAGATCTTCGCGGAGCGATCCCACGGCGCTTACGGAAATGATGCGTTTCACTCCGAGCATCTTCATGGCGCAAATGTTCGCGCGATAGTTGATTTCGCTGGGAGAGAACCGATGGCCGCGCCCGTGCCGTGAGAGGAAAGCGACGCGCTTCCCTTCCAGAGTCCCTACTACGATTGCGTCGGACGGAGTGCCAAAGGGCGTTCGGATCTTCAATTCGCGCGTGTCGGAAAGTCCCTCCATGCTGTAAAGACCGCTGCCGCCGATGACTCCGGTTTGGATGGCTTCCTGCTTCGCTCCTGCTTTTCTTGTCTTGGGCATTCTCAGTCCACCTTCACGGGGTCCGCTTCCCAGCGTCCATCGCGCTCGCGAATATACGCTGCGGGCGCGACAGAATCATGCACAAACAAAGCAAGCCATTCCTCGCGCACAACTTGCGGAATCCATTTTTTCTTATTCACGAGCGTTGTCAATGGGAACAGATCATAAGCCATGATCCACGGCAGCGCGAGATGCGGGGTCATCGGGACCAGGTCCGCAAAGAAGAAGGCGGTCTTTCCGCCACCCTGGAGTTTTACGCACTGCATGTCGGCAGTATGCCCCGGAACTCGAATCAGTTCGACACCGGGAGAAATCACTCGATCTCCGGTGATGAGAGAGAGTTTGCATGCCGCTTCGAGCGGCACGTAATTATCGGGGTGAAAACTCGCGCGATCGCGTTCCGTGGGACGCATGGCATGCTCGAATTCACCCTTCTGCACAATGTATCGAGCGTTCGGAAAGGCCGGCACAGCCTTGCCATCTTCGACCTTCGTATTTCCTCCGCAGTGGTCGAAGTGCAAATGGGTGTTGACGACGATATCGATATCTTCCGGATGGACGCCGTAGTCGCGCAGCCGGTCGGTCAACTGCGGGCCGTCATACGCGTAAATGTCGCGTAGCTTAGCATCCCATTTTTCGCCCGCGCCCGTTTCAACGAGGATGCGCTTGCCGCCCGCGAGAATCAAAAGGCAATTCAAAGCGAGTTTGACGCGGTTGCGCGAATCGGGAGGCAGTTTCTTCTCCCACATCGGTTTCGGAACCACGCCAAACATCGCGCCGCCATCCAGCCAAACATGGCCGTCGGAAACGATGTGGAATTCCAGATCGCCGAGTTTCAAGAATTTGCCCTCTTCCTATACAATCGCTCACAAAGACAGTGAATCTGTTCAGCTAATTGGGAGAAACGCTTACGCGCCGGTGTCTTACCCGAAAATGTCCTTCACTTTGTCAAAAAAGCTCGAGGAACGTTCGGCCGGTCTGTTTTCCACTTTCAATATTTGCCCAAGCTGCTCGAGCAGGCGGCGCTGTTCCTTCGATAGCTTTGCTGGTATTACGACTTGAATGTTGACGTAGAGATCTCCGCGGCCACCGTGGGGATTCGGAAGACCCTTCCCTTTCAGCCGGAAAATCTGCCCGGATTGCGTGCCATCGGGAATTGCGAGTTCCTCCTCGCCTTGAAGTGTCGGAACCCTGATCCTCGCGCCGAGCGCGGCCTGCGGAACGCTTACGGGAACCGTGCAGTATAGATCAGCGCTGCGGCGTTCAAAGAACGCATGTTCCTTCACTTCGAGGAAAATGTAGAGATCTCCCGAAGGTCCCCCATTCGCACCTGGTTCGCCTAGCCCGGCCATGCGGAGACGCGTTCCCGACTCGACTCCGGCTGGGATGCGGACTTCGAGCACGTGCTCGCGCTCGATGCGTCCCTGGCCGCGGCAAGTGGAGCAGGCTTCGCGAATTATCTGCCCAAGTCCCTGGCAAGCGGTGCAGGTGCGTGTGATCGAGAAAAAACCCTGCTGATACGACATCTGTCCGCGCCCGTTGCACGTCTGGCAGACGGACATTCCCGTGCCGCCTTTGGCGCCCGTGCCACGACATGCTTCGCAAGTCTCGCGGCGTGGGACGCGAATCTTTGTGCTGACTCCGGCAGCAGCATCTTCGAAGCTGAGCGACATGTCGTAGCGCAGGTCTGTGCCTCGCTGCCCGCGCGAACCGCGTCCTGTGCGGTGCCGCCCGCCGCCGAAGAAGTCCTCGAAGCCAAACATATCTCCGAATATGTCGTGGAAATCCTCGAAGATCGTTGAATTGAATCCGGTCTCGAACCCGCGACTGTCGAGCCCGGCGTGGCCGTAATGGTCATAGACCGAGCGTTTCTGCGGATCTGAGAGCACGCTGTAAGCCTCGGTGGCCTCGCGGAATTTCTCCTCCGCCTCTTGCTTCTTTTCCGGATTGCGATCCGGGTGCCAGCTCATGGCCTGTTTGCGATAGGCCGATTTAATCTGGTCGGTCGAGGCGTCGCGCCGGACGCCCAAAATCTCGTAGTAGTCTTGCTGATCCTTGGAAGCCATCTCTCCCTTTCAGTTCTCCCGCTTGGATGCCCGCGCAGTCTTGGGCTCGGGACTTGCCGCCACGCGAACCATTGCAGGCCTCACAACGCGCCCGTGAAAAATGTACCCGGGCTGGAGCTCGCTGATCACCGCGCCATCAGGATGTTCGGTTGTTTCCACGCAATCGATCGCGTGATGAAAATTTGGATCGAATTCCTTCCCGGTGGATTCGATCCGGTTCAGACCCTGCTTCGCGAGCACGTCCCAAAGCTGGCGGTGAATCAATTCAAATCCCTTGCGAATTTCCGGGTCGGAGGGGTCGTGGTCCGGTGCAAGGGCGCGATCGAAGGCATCGAGCACCGGAAGAATGTGCTCGATCAACGACTCGATGCCACGATGACGGTCGGAGCGCCGTTCTTGCTCGACCCGCTTGCGGTAATTTTCGAAGTCCGCTTGCCGACGAATGAGAGTTTTCTGCAAATCTTCTTTTTCCGCGAGCAGCTTCTGCACCTGGTCGGCCAGCGAAGGCTCGCCCGATGGCGCCTGTTTTTGTTCGGCGGCGGGAGTCTCGTCGCCGGGGGCTCCCCCGGATTTCATCTCCTCGTTCTTAGCGTCTTTTGCCGGTGACAAAGGTTCAACTCCCCTCTTGATGTTCGCTAAAGAATTGCGCCATGAACGCAACGGCCGTAATCACGCGCTCATAATGCATTCGCATCGGCCCCAGAATCCCTAGTGTCCCTTGCACCTGATCATTCGATGTGTAGGAAGACGAAACAAGAGCAAGATGCTTGCCTGCGCTCGACATCTCATCAAGGCCGAGTTCCACGTGGACTGGTTCCGGGGATTCGATACATCGGCTCAGGAGCGCGATCAAGCGGTCCTTCTCCTCAATCGCTTCCAGCAACTCGCGCAACTGCTCTTGATTCGTGAATTCGGGCGACACGGCAATCTGCGCCGCGCCTTCGACGTAGATTGTGCGCTCACTGCTGTCGCCGAGAACGCTCGGATCGCACAGCAGAAGCGCGTCTCCCGCAAGACGCCCGTACCGCTCGCGGTCACGCTCCACCTGGGCGCGCAAATCGGCGCGCATGGCGTCCAATGTCCACCCGACGTAGTGGTTATTCAGATGGGCGGCAATTTGGTCGAGATCCTCCTGCCGGAAAGTCCGTTCGGGCCGGATCACCTTGTCGCGGGTTTGCCCACCCGTGCTCACCAAAACGACGAGAATGCGGTTGTCGGGCAGAAGCAAAAACCGCAGATGTTCGACGACGCTTCGCGCCAGCGGTGGAGAAATGAAGATGCCCAATCCGCGGGAAACAGCGGCAAGAACGTGGCTCGCACGTTCCATCACCGCTTCCGGCGTCTGCGCGGCCTCCAGTTCGCGGCGAATCCACTCGCGGTCTTCCGGGCTAGCGGTGGCCTGCGCTGTCACCTGCTCGACAAAGAAACGATATGCCGCCGCTGTCGGCACTCGCCCGGCAGATGTGTGCGGCTGATATAGATAGCCACCCTCTTCCAGATCGGCCATCACATTGCGGACTGTGGCAGGGCTAAGCGACTCGACGCTATGTCGCGAAATGGCGCGCGACGACACAGGCTCGCCCGTCTCTATGTATGCGCGAACCACGTCGGAAAGAATCTGCTGGTGCCGCTTCTGTTGTGGGGCTGCTGGATTCATACGCTCAGCTAAACTCCATCGGCGCACGCCTCCGCGCGCCTTCCGGAATCTGCCATGACACTCCATGTCGAAATTTTAGTCGCGCGCGGGTGAAGCGTCAACTTCGCTGCAGATAAGGTCTGCGCGACAGATAAACTAAGGGCAATCGCGTAAAGAGGGCGCGGCATTTTCCACCGCCCATCCTCGCGCTTCAGCCTCTTAGGGATTGAGGGGCGATGAGCTCCTTGGTGTAAAGAACACCACTTCCATATCCCAAATTCGTCTCGCGTTGGCGAGGCGCGGGTCATCCGGCATCTTCGGGAACTCCGCCTCATTCAGGTAACTTTCGGCATCGGGAATGAACTCACTATCTCCTGAGAGCACTTTCATATTCTTCACCAATCCGTCGCGCCCCACTTCCATCTCGATATGCACAATCGCGTCGATTCCCGGCTCCTTCGTATCATGCCGAAAGGCTCCAGCTTGAACCGTTCGCCCATGAATTACTTCTGGCGGAAGCGACATCGGCCCTCGGATCGCATTTAGCCCTTCCGCCCAAAATGGGTAAGTTCCGCCGATCATCCTAAATCGTCCATCAAGATACACGAACGAGCTTACCCAAGAGGGATTGCCGAGTTTCGGATCGTTCACTGTTGATGTGAATCGGTAGTTTTCCACCTTCACGGCATCCTGGGGCCGTGGCACGAGCGCTTCAAACCCGACGTCCGAAAGTGGCTGAGCAATCTGCGATTCCTCCACTTTTAAGATGAATTCGGGATTCTTCCCGAAGTTTCCGGTTACCCACCACACATGGGATTGAAATTTCTTAAGTGCTTGTTGATATGCTTGTTGCTCTTGCTCAACGTGTTCGGCGGCAAAATGCTTTGCGATCCATCCATTCGCGTCGGGTATGCTCAGCGTGTCCAATGCTTGGTGAATCGAGGCTTCGTCATTAGTGCGCACGACCTGAAGTATGTCTGCAAATTGCTCTTCGATGCCACTCCGCGAGTCAGGATAGGCTCTTGACGCTTGCGGCGGAATCGGAGCTGCGGCGGGCGGCGGCGCGGCCACTTGCTTCTTACAGCCTCCAGCAAATCCTAAGAAACCAGCCATAGCCAAAAGTGTGGTCAGGTTCCCCAGAATACTTCGTTGTATCATCTGCCTCCTGTGGGGTTCACGCAAGGGCTTGCGGAAAACGCGTCCAATAAGTTTTCGACTACATAAGTGGTCTTGGCCCGTTGCTATCTTATTCAACTTCGGAAGTCTGCTTAGAATTCTCGGCCGCGCACTCTCATTGGCCTCGTGGATTCCTGCCTGAGCTTCACCAGATGCGGCACCGCTTGCCTGCCGGGCGAACCATCAGCGAATTCGCGCTGCAACCAAACGCCCTGGAAAACGACGGCATGTTCGAGAGCGGCCCGTCCGTGCGGTACTGCCCGAGCGGGTGCTCATTGGTCTTCACCCGCAGGCGCGCGTACTCCGGGCGGTAGTTGCTGGACCAGATCTGCGCAAATCCAAGGAAAAACCGCTGGTCGGCCGTGAAGCCGTTTATGGGTGGCGGCGCAGGCTTCCCTTCCAGCGATTTCTTGAACGCGGCATAAGAAATCGTGAGGCCTCCCAAGTCGGCGATGCTTTCTCCTTCGACGAGCTTCCCGTTTTCGTGCAAGCCCGGTTCGACCTCGATGCTGTCGAACTGCTGCGCGATGCAATCACCGCGGCTCTTGAAATTCTTCAGGTCCTCATCCGTCCACCAGTTCTTCAAATTGCCCTGCGGATCGAACTGGGCCCCTTCATCGTCGAACCCATGCGTCATCTCGTGACCGATGACCGCGCCGATGCCGCCGTAATTAATTGCGTCGTCGGCATTGGGATCGAAGAACGGCGGTTGCAGGATTCCGGCGGGAAACACGATTTCGTTCATCATGGGGTTGTAATACGCGTTTACCGTGGGCGGCGTCATTCCCCACTCGGTACGGTCCACCGGCTTGCCGATTTTCGCGGCGTCTCGCGCGGACTCGAACTCATTTGCGCGCCGGCGGTTTTCCGCGTACGAAGCTCGGTCCACCTTCAAAGCCGTGTAGTCGCGCCATTTGTCCGGATAGCCGATCTTCAGAGTGATGGCGTTGAGTTTCTCGGTCGCCTTTTGGCGCGTGACAGGGCTCATCCAATCGAGCGTAGCGAGGTCGTCGTGCAGCGCCGCGATCAGGTTCTTCACCATGCCGAGCGCGCGTGCCTTCGCCTCGGGCGGGAAATAGCGTTCGACGTAATACTGGCCGAGGGCTTCTCCGAGCGCGCGATCCGTGTCTTGCACGCACCGTCGCCACCGCGGATGCATTTCCTTCGCGCCTGTCAATGTGCGACCGTAAAAACTGAAATCCTCATCCACGAATTTCTTCGGCAGCGCCGGAGCGGACGCATGGATCAGGTGCCAACGCAGGTACGTCTTCCAATCGGCCAGCGGGACGGACGTCAACGAGGCGTCCATCGCCTTGAAAAAGTCGGGCTGATTGATGTCCACGGCGTCCGTCGGAGGAGCGCCCGCTTCTTTGATGTACGCGACCCAGTCGAAATGCGGCGTGAGGTCGCGAAGTTGCGCGAGCGTCATCTTGTGGTAGACCTTTTCCGGGTCGCGAAGATCCGCGCGGTCCATCGAAACCTTCGCCATGGAGGTTTCGATCTTCATTACCGTGTCTGCCTCGGCCGCAGACGTCGTTGCGTCATCGCCCAAGAGTTCGAACATGTTCGTGACGTGCCGAATATAATCGGCGCGGAGCTGCTTCGATTTTTCGTCGTCCTGCAGATAGTACTGCCGGTCTGGCAAGCCGAGGCCACCTTGTCCGACAGCCGCGATCACCTGCGTGCTGTCCTTGAAATCCTGCTCGGAACCGAATTCGAAAATGGCTCCGACGCCCTGGCGCTGCAGCCGCGCCACTGCTTCCTGCAATCCTGCCGTATCTTTTATGCCGTTGATTCTCTGAAACTCGCCTTCCAGAGGCTTGGTGCCAGCGGCTTCTACCTGCGCTTCATCCATGCACGCGCCAAAGTAATCACCGATCTTTTGCCAGTTGGAACCAGGCTTGGCATTCCTGTCCTTGGCCGCGTCTTCCAGTATTTCGTGGAGCGCATCTTCGTTGTGACTATCGAGCGCGTTGAATGTTGACCACACAGGATACTCGGCGGGAATGGGATGGTTCTTGATCCAACCGCCGACGGCGAATTTGTAGAAATCGTCGCAGGGAGAAACCGAGCGGTCCAGATTGGCGGGATCGAATCCATGGATTACGTCGCCACCTCCTGCAGCGCTCTCGGCAAGAAAGCTGAATTCCGCACAGCCGCCCGGCGCCGCAGCCGAGATGGCCGCGCGAGGAAAATCCTTGGACTGCGCAGCCAGCCCTAGAGGCAAGATCAGCATAAGAGCAAGAAGCATGACAAACTTAGGATGTCGCATCATCAAGATGTCCTCATTATTCCGGCGAGCCGTGGAGACATACGAACGCATCGCCCTAATTTGACCACGATTGGAAAGTCGCCCCAGGCAGGATGTCTGCTGCCCATTCCCAACACCCGCTCATTCTGAGCGCCGCAACCGCGAGTGTCAACCAGCAGCGTGGATCCACAGTGGAAAACGCTGTCACTGACATACCCACAAATTGCTGTGGGGTTGCCCGCAAGAAAATAGCTGCCTAATCCGTCAGGCGGAATTCTCCGTGCAGAACAGCGCGGGAGTCTCCGCCAACCCACACATCGAACTGCTCATGCTCGACAACCCATTTCTTGTACACCGGGCTCCAGAATTGCAGTTCCTCGCTGCCAAGCCGGAAATGCACGGTGCGTTTTTCGCCCGGCCCCAGGGCCATGCGCTTAAATCCCTTCAACTGTCGCACGGGCCGCGAAGCACTGCCGGCGCGCTGGTGGATATAGAGTTGCACGACAGCATCGCCAGCGCGGCTGCCCGTGTTTGTGACCTCGACGGACACGTCAATCTTGGCTCCGACACGCGCGGCAGGGGTGACATTCAAGTTGGCAAAAGAGAATGTCGTATAGCTGAGACCGTAGCCGAAGGGGTAGAGCGGAGCACTCTGGATGTCCCAATATCGTGACTTGAAGTCGGGCGCGGTCTCCGGGTTCTGAGTGAGGTTATGGCTGTAATAAATGGGAAGCTGTCCCGTGCTGCGCGGCCAGCTTATCGGTAAGTGCCCGGCAGGGTTCGCATCGCCAAACAATACATCAGCGATACCGTTGCCTCCTTGGCTGCCCGGATACCAGGCTTCGAGAATGGCGGGCACGTTGCGGGCGCCCCACGAGATATCCAGTGGGCGACCGTTAATCAGCACCAATATGACGGGCTTGCCCGTGGCGACTACAGCCTCCAAGAGCTCTTCCTGGCCGCTGGACAGTTTTAGGGAAGCTCGCGAAGAGGCCTCGCCGCTCATCAAATCCAGCTCGCCCAGAACCAAGACGGCGACATCACTTTGCTTGGCCACCGCGAGCGCGTCTTCCATTGCCACGCGGACTTCCTGCGAACTCTGCGGCGCCTGTTCCTTCATTATGGAATCGGGAATGTCCTCAAAAGGCGAAGGAATATCGCGCCGGATATTGGGTCCATGGGCGTAAGCGACATGAACCGCTGAGCCCACTTTCTCCCGTATGCCCTGCAGAACGCTGACCGTCGGGCCCGGCTTGACCAACGCACCCCACATGCTCAGCAGGTCCGTGTTGGCATCGGCCAGGGGACCGATCACCGCAATGGAATTGATGGTCTTTCCAGTCTTGTCCAAGGGGAGCAAAGCTTTTTCGTTGCGCAGCAGTACCAATGAACGTTGCACGGCGCTGCGTGCCAACTGTTGATGCTCAGGAGCGCTCAAAACCTGCTCGATGCGCGACTCGTCAACATAAGGGTGTTCAAACAGTCCCAAGCGGACCTTGGTCTCCAAAATGGGGCGGACGGCATCGTCAATTTGGCCAACGGAAATGCGTCCCTGGCGCACTTCGGATGCCAGATACTTCAGGTAAGTCCCGCTGGCCATGTCCATGTTAAGTCCGGCCGAAAACGCCTTGTGGGAAGCATCCTGCAGATCGCGCGCGTAGCCGTGCGTCACCAAGCTCCAGACAGCGAAAGCGTCGCTCACGACAAAACCTTTGAAACTCCAAGTCTCACGCAAAACGTCGTGCAAGAGCCATGGATTGCCGCTGGCCGGAACGTCGTTTAGATCCATGTATGCGCTCATCACGCTACCGGCGCCCGCGTCAACTGCCGCCTTGAAGGGCGGCAAATACACGTTCCACATCAGCTCTTCGGGGATATAGGACGAATCGTAATCGCGCCCGCCATCGGCTGCTCCATATCCCGCGAAATGCTTGACGCATGCCAGCACGTGATCGGGCGCGCCCAGTTGCATACCTTGAAATCCTAATACTTGTGCGCGGGCCATCTCGGCTCCCAGGTAGGGATCTTCTCCGGCACCTTCAACCATCCGTCCCCACCGTGCGTCACGGGCAATGTCAACCATGGGCGCGAACGTCCACTGGATGCCTGCGGCACGGGCCTCGTGCGCAGCCACGCTCTGCGCATCTTCCACCAACTTGGTGTCCCACGATGAAGCCATCGCGATGGGTGCTGGGAAGATCGTTCGGTAGCCGTGTATCACATCTAACCCGAAGAGAAGCGGGATATGCAGACGCGATTCGTCCACGGCCATGTGCTGCAGGCGGTTAATCTCCTTGGGATCAGTCGCCCACAGCACGGAACCAGCACCGAACTGCCTGATGATTTCTTCAGGCGGCGTATTGCCAATTTCACCGACGCCGGGATAGGGGCGGCCGGGAAGTTGCGATAACTGGGCGATTTTTTCGTCGAGTGTCATCTGACGAAGCAAATTGTTGGCTTTGTCGCGGACCTGTGCGTCGGTAAGCGAATGCGCCGAGTCGGCATATGCAGGCCCAGTGTGTGATGACTTGGCCTGCCCTCCGGCTTGTCCAGGCCCGCCAAGAAGAACCGCGAGCACGAGCAGGAAGTGCAACCGACTGCCGCGTGTCATTCGCCGCCCCACAGTTCTTGCCCCATTGCGACTGTAGCTAGGCCTGGATCGTGAAAGGATGGCGGCTTGTCGGTAGACAGCCGCGAATAGAAGCGATGTCGTTTTCATCCTTCAACCTCCTGCGGGGTACTCGTCCGCGTGCGGCATTATACTCCCCCGTCCATCCTTGATTCGCACAGCTTAAACAATTGCGATCGTGCTGACGTGAGTTGTTCCTGGCGAGCGCGCCGTGACCCGTCTACCTTTAATTGAAATAACCTCCTCGGCCATGCTAGCGTGAGTGAGGGACGTATTCGGACCCGATGAAGAAGGGACATGGCTGGCGACAAAATTCTAATACACGGTACAGGGATTAGAATTCGACGTAAGTGAATGAAAACAAACGGATCCGGGAAAGTGGTAATGTGATGTGCTTCCCTAGAATATGAGAGAAACGAAGGGGGAACGATGATCTCTCGAAATGGGCGTTGGGCGGCATTGCTCCTGTTGTTCATTCTTGTGTCGTGCAGCGCGGCTGCGGGGCATTCCTCTTCCCCGGGAGAGAGCGCGCCATTGGCGTCGCCGCGCGTGATAACGATTCCTCCCGAGGCACAACCGTCTGCGCATTTCGACGCCGATGCCGCCACCAACGCCTATCTCGCCGAGATCCCGCCCGAAGCGAAAGCGCGATCGGATGCATACTTCGAAGGTGGCTACTGGCTGATTCTGTGGGACTTTCTCTATGGCGCAGTGATCGCGCTGGTGCTGCTGAACTTGCGCTGGTCCACAACGATGCGAAATCTTGCCGAACGCATCGCGCGGTTCAAGCCGGTGCAGACGTTCCTCTACTGGGTCGAGTACTTCATCCTCACAAGCATCATGGTCTTCCCGCTGACGGTTTATGAGGAATTTTTCCGCGAACACAAATACGGGCTGGCAACCCAGACTTTCGGCCCTTGGATGACAGATCAGCTCAAATCGCTCGGCGTGGGCCTCGTGTTCGGCGGCATCGCGGTCACGCTTCTGTTTGGGATCGTTCGCCGCCTGCAACGCACGTGGTGGATCTGGGGCGCCATCGTGTCTGTGGTGCTCCTCAGCTTTTGGATACTGATCGCTCCGGTGTATATTTTCCCGCTATTCAACACGATCAAGCCCCTTAACGATCCCAAGATTACACAGCCCATCTTGAGCATGGCTCGAGCAAACGGCATTGCTGCCAAGGACGTGTACCAAATCGACGCTTCAAAACAAACCACGCGGATGAGTGCCAACGTGAGCGGGTTCGGCAAGACGATGCGCATCACGATGAACGACAATCTTCTCCGCCGCGGCTCTCCCGAGGAGATTCAGTCGGTGATGGGTCATGAAATGGGTCACTACGTGATGAACCACATCTATAAAGGCATCTTAGAGTACGGAGTCATGTTTGTGATCGCGTTTGCGTTCCTGCACTGGGGGCTCGATTGGTCGCTGAAGCGCTGGGGAGAGAAATGGCAGATCAGAGGAGTGGGCGATACGGCCGTGCTTCCGCTTGCGCTACTGTTGATCTCGGTTTTCAGCTTTGTGATCACACCGATCGATAATACGCTCACTCGCACCCAGGAATATGAGGCCGACATGTTTGGACTCAACGCCGCCCGCCAGCCGGATGGCTTTGCTCAGGCCGCGATTCATCTGGGTGAGTACCGCAAGATGAGTCCCGGGCCGGTCGAGGAATGGGTTTTCTTCGACCACCCCAGCGGGCGCAATCGCATCCGTGCCGCGATGCGCTGGAAGGCGGAGAATCTCCAACTCTTCAGCCCTCCAGCAACCTCCGAGGCTGCGCCAATGGCCCCGGATCATCACACCCCGAGCGATCAGGACAGAAAGCCGATTCAATGACAGAAAAGAAAACCTCAAAACCGCGCAAACTGAGACCGATTCGCGAAGGTTTCCTCGGAGAGATCGACCGGATCGTTCGCGCGGAGCATTCCGATCCGTTCCAAATTCTCGGGCCACACTGGATCGAACGGGACGGCAAGCGCTCGCTCGCGGTCCGACTGTTCCACCCGGGAGCAACGGAAGCGAGCGTTGTTTGGAATGCGACTCAGGCTGCATTTCCCGCGACCAATATCGATCCCGGAGGGCTTTTTGAAGCCATCCTTCCCCCGGACCTCCCGCAATTGCGCGAAGGAGAAGGCCCTGATCCGGCAGCGTATCGCGTACGATTCGGCTTCGGCGCTGGAAACACGCTTGAATCGTACGACCCGTATGCATTTCCGCCGCTGCTTACCGATTACGATCTCTATCTCATGGGGGAAGGAACGCATTACCAAAAATACGAGAAGTTAGGCGCGCACATCCGTGAAATCGCGGAAGTACGCGGCGCTCACTTCGGCGTTTGGGCGCCGAATGCAATGCGTGTCAGCGTGGTGGGCGACTTCAATTCCTGGGACGGCCGCGTCCATCCGATGCGCCATCGGGGATCAAGCGGCGTCTGGGAGATTTTCCTGCCCGGATTGGGCGAAGGGACGCTCTACAAATTCGAAATCAAGTCGCGCGTCAAAAACCAACTCGGGCTCAAGTCCGATCCCTATGGCTTTGCCGCGGAGATGCGCCCGAAGACGGCTTCGGTGGTCACCAATATCGATTGCTACAAATGGAACGATGCGGCCTGGATGGAGGCGCGCGCCTCGCGCGACTGGCTGCATTCTCCGATGTGCACCTATGAAGTCCACCTGGGCGCCTGGCGGCGCAGAGTCGAGGAAGGACACCGCTGGCTGACGTATCGCGAGCTTGCAGACGAACTGATCCCCTACGTGAAAGGGCTTGGCTACACGCACATTGAGTTGCTTCCAATCATGGAGCATCCTTTTGATGCTTCGTGGGGCTATCAAACCGTCGGCTACTATGCCGTGACCAGCCGGTACGGAACTCCCTCCGACTTCATGTACTTCGTCGACCGATGTCACCAGGAAGGTTTGGGCGTGATTCTCGACTGGACACCGGCGCATTTCCCGCGCGACGCGCACGGCCTGGCTTTCTTCGATGGAACACACCTCTACGAACACGCGGACCCGCGCAAAGGCGCTCATCCCGATTGGGGGACCCTCGTTTTTAATTACGGCAGGAACGAAGTACAGAATTATCTGCTCTCGAACGGGCTATTTTGGATCGACAAGTATCACATCGACGGGCTGCGGGTAGATGCGGTGGCGTCGATGCTCTATCTGGACTACTCGCGCAAACCGGGCCAATGGATTCCCAATCGCTTCGGGGGACGCGAAAACCTGGAAGCAATTGCATTCATAAAGCGGCTGAATGAAGTTCTCCACACGCGCCATCCCGGCGCTCTGATGATCGCGGAAGAATCCACATCGTGGCCGGCGGTGTCGCGGCCAACGTATCTCGGCGGCCTCGGCTTCGATTTGAAATGGAACATGGGATGGATGAACGATACGCTGCGCTATATTTCGCTCGACCCCATCCACCGACAGTTTCACCACAACGAGCTGACGTTTTCCATGATCTACGCCTTCCACGAGAATTTCATTCTGCCGCTCTCGCACGACGAAGTCGTTCACGGCAAACGCGCGCTGCTCGAAAAAATGCCCGGCGACGATTGGCAAAAATTCGCAAATCTGCGCTTGCTCTTCGGCTACATGTACGCGCACCCGGGGAAGAAACTCCTTTTCATGGGCGGCGAACTCGGCGACCGGAATGAATTTTGGGATGGCGGAAGCGTGAATTGGAAACTCGAGGATTCTCCGCCGCATCGCGGGCTTCAACGATTGATCGCCGATTTGAATCGCCTCCACAAGTGCGAGCCCGCTCTTCACGAAGTGGACTTCGAATGGCAGGGCTTTGAATGGCTGGAATCGAATGACGCAGCGGCGAGCGCGCTTTCGTTCCTGCGGCGAGCGCGGAACCCGGAGGATTGCATCGTCGCCGTGTGCAATTTCACGCCTGTTTTGCGCGAGAATTATCGCGTCGGAGTGCCCCGCCCTGGTTTCTATCGCGAAATTTTGAATACGGATTCGAGCTTCTACGAAGGAAGCGACGCGGGAAATGCAGGCGGCGTGCAGGCCGAGCCGATCCCGTGGAACGAACGCCCGTATTCGCTCAAGCTTAAGCTCCCTCCCCTTGCTGCGATGTATTTCAAACTTCAGCGCACCTAGACAATTTGGATACGCGCGATTCTCTTCGGGCAAAAAAGAAGCCTCCCTCGACTGCCCGTTCAACGGAACATTTTGCAAGACGATTGCGTAACTACTGACAGGAAGCGCCCAGGAGGCTTCCCACACATGAGAAAGAGACTGCAAGCGATCGCGGTGTTCGGTTTGCTGGCGACAGGGGCGATGGTGGCGGCCAAATCGGCCATGGCTGGAGCGCCCGAGCGGTACCTGCACGTGAGAGTGGAAGATTCGGCGAACGGAGAAAGCGTGAACGTCAACGTGCCGCTCTCGATGGCCGAAAAGATTCTTCCCGCGGTGAATCATGGCAATCTTCACCAGGGCAAGGTGACGATCTCGACGGCGCAGATGAATGGCGTCGACGTGCGCGCGATTCTCGACGCCATCCGAACCGCTCCGGACAATGAATTTGTCACAGTCAAGGAGAAGGACCAGGACGTGCGCGTGGCGAAGTCGAACGGAAACATTGTTGTCCACGTGCGCGACAATTCAAAAGCTGGGGAGAAGGTGGACATCACGGTTCCGATGAAAGTGGTGGATGCGCTGTTCTCCACCGCTAAGCAGGATGAGTTGGATATCGCCGCGGCGCTTCGCGCATTGAGCGATGCAGGAGACACTCTGCTCGTGACCGTCCAGGACGCAACGCAGCATGTCCGGATCTGGGTGGATTCTCGCAACACTTCAGAGTAGATGGAAACTGGCTCCGCCGAGGTGACGCATGGTACTGATTGGCAAAATCGCGCTGGGACTGGCGGGAACAGCAGTCGTGGGAGTGGGCCTGCTATGCAGTGAAGGGTTTGTGAACGTGAACGTCGTTGAGAAGCGTCCGCAGGGTCATCACGTCCACGTCATTGCGCCAGCAATCATCGCGCCCATCGCAATCCATTTTGCTCCGAAACAAAACATGGCTCAGGCCTCGGAGGAAATCCGGCCATGGCTTCCGGCGATTCGCGCGGGGCTTGATCAACTCCGCGAATGCGACGACGTCGTGTTCGTCGAAGTGAAGGATCCTCATGAGCACGTGCGGGTTGCGAAACGAGGCGGCTCCATCGTTGTCGATGTGGACGATGAAGGCGAGACCGTGCACGTTTCGACGCCGATTCGCGCTATCTCCAGCACGGTTGAACAGCTTGCCGCTGCGTCTCCGTCCACGTAGCTCCGGACGCCCGGCATTCACTCCTAGCGGGCGTCACAAAAACCCCTTGCAGGCGCCCGTTAAGATTCATCTTTCGCGAGCGGCCAATACGATTCCTTCTTGAGCGACAATTTCGAGAAGCCACGCCTCTTGAGAATCCCCGACCCGAGTTCGATCATTTTTGGATGGCCGCAAAAATAAGCAGTTGTGTCGGCGCCCGTGAGTTGCCATTGGTCGGCGTATTTCCGGAGGACGTCTTCCACTCGGCCGGTCTCTCCTTGCCAAGCTGGATCTTCCCAGGGACGGCTGATCGTCGGAACATAGGTGAACCACGGAACTTCCGCGGCGATGCGTTCGAGTTCTTCCCTGTAACCGAATTCCCAAGAGCGGCTCGCGCCGTTGATTAAGTAAAGATGAAGCGCGCCGGGGAAGCGGTTTTCCTTCCAATCCTTGAAGAGCATTCGCACATACGAAACGAAAGGCGCGACGCCGGTCACAGTACATAGCAGGAGATGGCTTGTATGCCCGCTCTTGAGATCCAGTGTGAAGTGGCCTTTGGGAATCTTGCGTAATGTGACTTCGGTGCCGGCCAGCAATTCGTGCAGAAGCGGCGTCAGTTCGCCTCCCTCAACAAGCTCGACGAAGATTTCGATCTCGTCTTCGTTCGGAGAGGAGGCAATTTTGTAAGGTCGTTCGAGGTGGCTTTCCGGAGTGCGCACGCCAAGTGTGGCGTATTGACCTGCCGCAAACTTAAATTCGCCATTCGGCTTCAACCGGATCACCCAGAGATCGCGCGCAACGTCCCGGCGCTCGACGATTCGAGCGCGAAAGAATTTGTCGTCGGAATCGGACAATTGCGGACCTTCTCGCGCTTAGATGCGACTGCTTCCCAAAACAACTCGTTCCAAAGACAGGCAAGGCGTCCCTCGCAATCCAGGACGCCTCCATGAAAACCAAGTCGCAATGCGGGAATCGCCTCTACTGCTCTGGAGGGTGCTGCGCCATCCCCATCGGATTAAACGGCTGCGGCGTGCCAGTTATTTTATCTTTCGCGTCGGTAATGACTTTCGTCAGCACCATCAAAGTGTCTTTCCCTTGAAACTTTACGAGGCCGTAGGGCGCTGCCTTCTGCGATACCCAGGAATCACCCGAGCCATCCTTCAACCGGTAGTGCTCGCAAGCGAATGTTCCAGCAGGAGTCGTCACGCTCTCTGGCCCCACATCTTCCGCCTCTTTGCGAATGTCGGCAGCTTGTGGCTGGTGATGCATTTGCACCATCTGCGTCGGCATTTCCATCGGAGCGGACCCCGGCATCTGCATGATCATGCGAGAAACGACGACGTTTTCTCCATCGGTCACGGTGAGACTCTTCATGACCATCGCGCCATTCATCCGCGGGTTGGCCATGGTCATTTCCAACCAGTACCCGTCTTTTCCGCCGACGGATTCTTTGCCGACAATGGCAATCTCCATGTTTGATTTTTGGCCGTCCCTGCTCTGCACTTCGTATGCTCCGCCCGAGCCGACGACCGGGTTCCAGATTCCCCGAAATTGCGGTGTCCCGCCGTGCATGCCCATTTGGGCGCTGGCTGCAACGGCCAACAAAAGGCAACAGACGACGCCGAGCCCGAGTTTCTTCATGTTGTTCATGACCCCTCCCCTTTCATCAATGCGGTGTCGCGGCGAATAGCCTAGCAGGTTACGCGGAAATCGCAAGGCTCGGCCTCATGGAGAGATGGGCGCCTCACGATGCGGCGAACAGGAGATGATGTGCTCAACGCGGTACACCGGCTTCCCGCCCGCTTCAAAATGGAGGCGCATCAACAATTCACCCACCAATCCTACGGCGAGCACCTGGACGCCAAACAGGCACAACATCATTCCGAGGATCATCAGAGGACCATGCTCGGCGAAGATGGCGACATGCAGAAAAACTCTCTCAAAGAACAACGTCAGGAGGATTGCACCACCGGCGAAGATTCCCAGCAGGCCCGGCGGACCGAAGAAGTGCAGCGGCCTCGTCATGTACCTCACCAAGAATCGAATGGTGATGATGTCGAAGAATACGCGCAATGTCCGGGAGATGCCGTAGTGGGATTTTCCTCGCGGACGCACGATATTGTGGATCGGGACCTCGACAACCTTCGCGCCATTCCATGCCGCAAGAGCAGGAATGAATCGATGCATTTCACCGTAAAGGTGAATGTCCTTGATGGTGTCGCGGCGATACACCTTGAAGGTTGTGCCGAAGTCGTGGATGTTCACTCCGGAAAGCTTCGCCATCATCCAGTTGGCCACGTGGGAGGGTACGCGGCGAAGAATAAAATTATCCACGCGCTTTTCGCGCCACCCACTGACAAGATCGCAGCTGGTGGTTTCAAGCGCATCGAGCATGGCGGGTATATCGCCGGGATCGTGCTGAAGATCTCCGTCCATCGCGATCACAATGTCCCCGGAGGCGTAATCAAACCCGGCTGCTAGGGCGGTTGTCTGCCCGTAATTTCTTTTCAGGCGCACGACGGTGACGCGGGGATCGCGAGCGGCAATTTCCGCAAGCATCTGGGGAGTGGCGTCAGTGCTTTGGTCGTCCACGAAAATAAATTCGACTGGCTCGTATCTGCCTGTCATCACATCGCTTAATCGCTCGTGCAACTCGCGGATACTTTCCTGTTCGTCATGAAGCGGCACGACGACTGAGTATTTGGGCGGCGTAGTCATATGCTCGCGCATGGCATTAGTTTAACTCCCGAAAGCTAATTAGCCGAATCCCTGGTTCGATGAGGAGTCGTTTCAGTTCCGGGTCGAGCAATAGGTCCAGTTCTGCCTGGCGTTCCGTCTGAAGCCCCGAATGCGTCGCGGCAAGATCTGCGTCGCAAATGCCGGGGTGAAGCATGAGCTCAGTGCGTCCGTCCGGAAGCGTGTCAATCAAGCTACGCAAGAGCGGCAGATTCATGTGGCCAGTGCCCGCCAACCCGAGGAAATGATCTGGCGAGCGCAGCCCGTGCCTGCGTGCGATGAAGCGAAACAAAGGCGTCGAAGCGCGCGCGGCAGCAGCGGCGGGCAGTCGGGCGCAAGACTTCCCACCGTTGATTCTTGCAGTCGTCCATGAATCTCGAAGATTCTCAAAGGGATTGCGCACGCGAGTGATTCCAAACGACTCTGCCACATGCGCAAGGGCCGTCATGACGCGAGGATGCGCGTGAGTATGTTTGTGCGTGTCGAGGTGGGTAGGCTCGATCCCGGCGCCACGGATTTTCTCAATCTGCGCCCCGAGCTCCCGCTCGATATGCTTCTGTCGCACGATGCCCAAGCTCAGTTTCGCCACGAGCGCGCCAAGAGACTGCGGCAAGCGTCCGTCCGCGTCCACCAGCGAAGAAATTTCCTTGGGCGGCGCGATGGCAAATCCACCCACAAGAACAAGATGGCAACCGACTCCCAGGCTCGGGGTCTCGCGAGCGCGCTTGGCGGCATCATCGAATGCAGGCTTGTTTGCCATCAACGTAGCGCTGGTCAGGACTCCATCGCGATGGGCACGTATGACGCCCTCATTCACGCCTGGCGTCAGTCCGAAATCGTCCGCATTGATGATCAGCTCTTTCATATGGAGCGGAGGCGGCTTCAAAACCGGAAGGATATCACGCCGAGGTCACGACTGGACTATTCGATGATCAATTCATGGCTCGTCGGGAGTCAGAGGTCAGCGAGTCAGAAAATCTTGAAAGGAAGTCAAGGAGTTCCAACATCAAGTCCGAACACGAGGGCAATTTGTGCGCCATTGTTGGATTACAGGCGCACGAAATGTGAACGGCGTGTGAAAGTTTTCAACAGTTCTGTTGAAAACCGTGTTGAAAACACATCATCGATAGGCAATACCGCTCGTGAATACAGTGACTTAATCCTCTTTGCACAGAATCAGTGCAATTGAAATCGAAAATCAAAAGTCTCCGACGTCTTTCTCTTTGGATCTTCGCGATTTATTTCCCTCGAAGCGGGGAATCTGCGGAATGACACTAATACCAGCGTGCCGGCGGTTCGAGCACGATTTCAATGGATTGTTCGTCTTGATTGATTTCGTACCACTTCCCGTACGTGTGCCATCCCTTGGCCACGACTTGAATCAAAATCTTGCCCTGTGGGACTGACGGGACTTTCACCGTACCATCTTCGTTCGTCTTGAGACTTAGCTCGGCGAGTTTATCGTGATGGAACAACCCACCAGACTGATTGAACCGGACATAGACGCTGGCATAGCTGACCGGCTTGTCGCCCTTCGACGTGACGTGTATTTTCAACTTGGTCGTGGCGGGTTCCAATGACTTCTCGTCTTTCTTGTTCTGCGCGTTGGAGTTATCGGGCGGCGCAGATTGATTCGTGCCTCCACTTTGAGCGGGAGCAATTCCTGAAAGGAGCAAGCCGAGTGCCAGCGTTGTCACCCATTTCCATGGTGAAGAGAACCACTCGAGATGATCCTTGACTCTCATTACACTTTTTTTACACCAATTTGCGCCGTGCCTCAAGCCGAGAGTCTTGGTTTCGAGTCTTGGTCCTCCCGTAACGTGCTTGATGCTTCTCTTCCGGTCAGATCGAAACCATCCCTTTAGATTTGACTGTCTCGCGGCTCGCAGATAAACTTCCCGTTCTCTTTTGCGAATCGATTTTCCCCAGACATCGCTGCTTTGTGGCCTGCAAGCGTATGATGCATAAATGAGGGTGAAGTGGCTTGGATGGGAAGTGTTCGTTCGATGTGCTGGATCTGCCATATGCCAGGAGGTGAGTGATGGGGTTCTCGACCGATGCGATTCATGTGGGCCAGGAGCCGGACCCTCTGACTGGCGCCGTGGTCGCGCCTATCTATCAGACCTCCACGTACGTCCAGGAGGAACTGGGCAAGAACAAAGGGTACGACTACGCGCGAACGAATCACCCCAACCGTAAAGCCCTTGAACGCACACTCGCGAAGCTCGAAGGAGGCCAATCCGCGTATGTATTTACATCGGGGATGGCGGCAATCGACTCGGTTTTTCGCCTGCTTCGACCCGGAGATCACGCGATCATCTCGGAGGCCGTTTATGGCGGCGTCTTCAGACTGACGACCAAGTTGCTCGTCGAATTCGGTCTCGAGTTCAGCTATGTGGACACTGCGAGTCTCGACAGAGTCAAGCAGGCCATCAAGCCGGCGACACGAATGATTTACGTTGAGACGCCGACGAATCCTACGATGATCGTAACGGACCTCGCTGCGATCGGGAAACTGGCGCGCGAGCGAGGCCTTACGCTAGTTGTGGACAACACATTTCTCAGCCCTTACCTCCAGCAGCCGATCGCTTTGGGAGCGCACATCGTGGTCCACTCAATGACCAAGTACCTGAACGGCCACAGCGACTGCATTGGCGGCGCCGTGGTCCTCACGCGCCCCGAAGATGCTGAAAGAATCTACTTTATACAGCGCTCGGCAGGCGCCGGCCTCGCGCCCATGGACTGCTTCCTTACTTCGCGCGGGATCAAGACGCTCGCGGTTCGCATGGAACGCCACGACTCCAATGGGATGGCGGTTGCCAAATTCCTTGCGTCTCATCCGAAAGTGAAGCGTGTCATATATCCCGGGCTCGAATCTCACCCGCAACATGAGCTTGCCAAGCGGCAGCAACGGGGCTTTGGCGCGATGATCTCCTTTGATCTTGGGTCGCTCGATGCTGCTCGAAAACTGCTGAATCACGTGAAGCTTTGCTCGCTGGCCGAAAGCCTTGGCGGAGTGGAGACGCTGATCTCGCATCCAGCTCTCATGACTCACGTTTCGATGCCACCGGAAGTGCGTCAGCAGATTGGAATTACGGACGGACTCGTGCGGATCTCGGTGGGAATCGAAGACGTTGAAGACCTGGTCGCCGATCTCGAACAAGCCCTCGCCAGAGTCTAGCTTCTGCTAGGCGCAAACATGTCAGGCTTTTGGTGTGCGGACAGAAGCGGAAATCCACGCGAGATAGTCGCGTGAGCCCGCAACAATCGGCAGTGCAATGATTTCCGGCACTTCGTAGCCATGCAGGCCCCGGATTGCCTTCTCCAACGCCGCGAATCGTTTTCGCGAAGTCTTGATCAGCAGCAGAAATTCCTTCGTGGATTCGACACTTCCCTTCCAGCGATACACGGACTGCACCGGAAGCTGTTGAATATTCACGCACGCGGCGAGCCTTCGTTCCACGAGCGCTCGTGCGATGCGCCGGGCTTCTCCCACCGACCCGCATGTGGTCACAACAACAATCTTGTCGGTCATCGCCCGCCTTTACTCTTGCGACTCGGCTGCACGCGATTCTTCTGTCCTTGCAACCCGCGCGACAAGATACAATAGCTCACCGTGACGAACCAAGCTATTCACTTCGGCACCTCGGGCTGGCGGGGTGTTATCGCCGACGACTTCACCTTCCCGGGCGTGCGCCGTGCTGCCCTTGCGATTGCCGGACACCTCCGCGCGCAAAAGAAATCGCCCGTCGTGATTGTCGGCTACGACAGGAGATTCTTGTCGGAGGACTTTGCACGCACGGCGGCAGCCGTGCTGGAAGCGCATGGTTGCCATGTGCTTCTCTGCCGCGAAGCGACGCCAACTCCCACGATTGCCTATGCCATCATCGATCGTAAGCTCGATGGCGGAGTGAACTTCACTGCCAGTCACAACCCAGCCGCGTACAACGGACTGAAATTCTCCGGACCCGAGGGCGGACCCGCTCTGCCCGACGTGACGCACGACATCGAAAAACGTGCTGCCGCCATCGGCGAGGTTCCCGCCTCTGCTGACGAGGCTGAAAAGAAGTTCGAGGGAATCGATCCGCGCAAGCCCTATTTCGACCAACTCGCCAGGCTGGTCCGCTTTGATCTCCTGACAAAAACCAAGGGTGCATTTGTTTTTGATGCGGTTCACGGGTGCGGGGCGGGATGGCTTGAAGGCATCCTCGCCGATCGCGGCATCAGCGCCACATCGATTCGCACCAACCGCGATATTTTGTTCGACGGCACAGGGCCGGATCCCTCCAACGAAAACCTGGCGCCATTGAAGAAGGCCGTGCTCGAGAAGAAGGCCCTGGCGGGTCTGGCGACCGACGGCGACGCCGATCGCTACGGCATTGTCGACCACGACGGCTCTTTCATCTCGCCGAACCACATTCTCGCGCTGCTTTTCGACTACCTGCTCGAGACGCGCGGCGTCAAGCTGGGTGCTTCGCGCAGCGTCGCGACAACGCACCTAATGGATGCGGTCGCACGCCTTCATGGCGTACAAGTTTACGAAACGCCCGTCGGATTCAAGTATGTCGGCCCGTTCTTGCGCGAAGACAAGATCGTGATTGGTGGAGAGGAAAGCGCGGGCCTCACAATCCGGGGCCACGTCCCGGAGAAGGATGGCATCCTGGCATGCCTGCTCGTCGCGGAAATGATTGCGGCACACCAGGCCTCCATTCAGGAGCAGTTGCGCGATCTGTTTCGTCGAGTGGGCGGAGAATTCTGGCCGATCCGCTTTAATTTGCATTTGCCGGAAGATGTGCAGGCTGGTTTGCCCGAACGCTTTCGTGGCAACTTGAAGGAATTCGCGGGGAGACCAGTGGCTCGCACGGACCGGACCGACGGATTGCAACTGATCTTCCAGGACGGCGCATGGGTTTTGATGCGCCCATCCGGCACCGAGCCTGTCGTCCGGATCTACACCGAGTCGGCGTCGCCCGCCGAATCGCAAGAACTCGCTGAAGGAGCGCGCAAGTGGATCAGCGGGTGAGCTTTTTCGAACAACTCGGAGATTTCTTCCACCGAAACATGACGTGGTTCCTTCTGGCCGGGCTAGCTTTGTTGTTACTCCAGGATATTCTCGGGACGCACGGCGTGCTCGCCATGCGCCATTCGCAACGGCAAGCCGCCGATCTTCAGAAGGAAATCAACCGGCTCAACGAAGAGAACCAGCAGATGCAAGAGCGCGTGAAGGCTCTCAAGACCGACCCTGCAGCCATCGAGCGAATCGCTCGTGAAGAAATGGGCCTTGCTCGTCCGGGCGAATACATCTTCAAGACTTCCCCCAAGCCTGTGGAACCTTCCGCGGAATCTCCCGAGCCCTCAGACCCGCCGAAGAAACCTTAATTTTGCGTTGCAGCAAGATGCAGCGTACGGCGAAACCACGCGAGAATTGCCGCGCCGCGCCCCTTGGATCGCGTGCGAGCCACCGATAGCAGGACCATCGCGGTGAAAATTATCAGCAGACCGAGCGAGGCCTTCGGAATCGTCTGCGCGCGCTTCGCCAGGATTGAAAAGCGGCCGTAAACGAATTCGATGTGCACCCAATAGACGAGCAGCGACGCCTGCCCCATTTGGATCAGCGGACTGAAGCCCCATTGCCCCGCTCCCCAGCGGCACCAGGCATAGCTCAAGAAAATAATCATCATGAGAATCCCGATGCGCGCCAAAAAAAAATTCGGGCTTGTGTGCCAGTAATCGTAAACGGGGTAAAGATGCGCGGGCAGCGAATCGAACCACGCCGACAAGAAAAATAGACCCAACCCTGCCACCCCAAATAGTGCGGCCGCCTTCCCCAGGTTTTTCGCAGTCCATTCACTGAAGAGAAGAAAACCAACCGCAAGGCCTGCAAATGCAAAGGCTGTCCATGGGAAGATCGGGAAGAGCCACACGCGCGGCGAATCGTAGGTGTGAACTCCGTTGACGTACGATTCGATGTACCAAGGCAGCCATCGCGGCCGCCATGTGGTCCAAATCATCGGCGTTGCAAGTGCGATTGCCAGAGCAATCGCCGCGGCCAAGACCACGTTGGCTGCACGCGTCTTCGCCAACCGGCAGGCGACGCCCATAAACATCATCGAAAACCCGATCGTGTTCAAAATGTCCACGCGGAGCAGATCGGTCCACGGCGCCCATGGCTGTCCCAGGGCGAATTCCTGGACGCGGAAGAGCAAACCAAAGCCGAAGATCTCCGCGCCGCGCCGGATTGTGGTGGCCACAATTTCGTTTGCTGAAATCCCTTTGCGCCGCATGCGGTCTGTCACCAGAGCAAAGGAAACTCCGGCTAGAAACAGGAACAACGGCGCGGGGAGAGTTCCCAAAAGCTGGGACCAGCGAAGGAACGACGTATTTCGCGCCTGACCGCCGAGCCACGAATCGTAGCAATGCGTCTGGAACATCAGTAGGCATGCGAGCCCGCGCATCCAGTCGATATATGCGAGACGCTGTTTCCCGGCTTCTGCCATGGCTCCGACGAGACAAGAATCGCCGAGGCCTGATCGCAACGCAAATTTTTCTCGACGCAGGTGCGCGCTCAAGTAATATCTTGTCCCGTGGCATCCTGCTCCAAATCGTGGCGGATGAATATCGCGGTGGCGCTGGCTATATGGGCCGTGATCGTCCTGTTTGCCGTCTTCAAAGGGACACTGCTTGGTTACAGCGGAAGGCGATTTGCGCTGGCGCTCGGAGTTGCTGCCGCCCTCTTCGCGTTCGAGTTTTTCCTTGCGGCCCCTGCCGTCCTGGAACGCGCCCGCGCTTGGCTTGGAGGGCGCGGCGCCGCTTTGACTCCTTTGGTTCCTCTCTTCGCGGTCTTCGTCTATTCGCTAGGACTCACACGCGACTGGAAACTAATTCTTCTCGGCGCGGCGTACGCCGTCGTTCCCGCCTTGTTGGTTGCCACCGGCGCCGGCAAGGCTCCTGGAACATGGGGAGACTACGCGGCTGCGATTCTCATCTGGCTGCCCGTTGAGTTTCACTGGATGTACAGGATTTTCCCTTACCCGCAACCACTGACTCATACGCTCACGATTCTCATGGCCCTCAGCACTGGCGTCGCTGCATTCGTGATGCGGCGCCGTCTGGATGGCGCGGGCTACGCGATCGACTGGGGACGCGGTTACACGTTCAATTTTGGCTTTCATTTCCTCGTGTTTATCGCGATTGCGATACCCCTGGGGATGAGGATGGGGTTCCTGACATTTGGCCCGCGGATGGCTCGCGTGCACTCCCTGCCCTTCGATTCTCTTGCGATACTGTTTTTCACGGCGTGGCCCGAGGAGTTTTTCTTCCGGGGAGTTCTGCAGAACATGCTTGCGCGCACGTTTAAGAATCAATGGTGGGGGCTGATTGCGGCTTCCGTGATCTTCGGCCTTTCGCACATCGTCCATGCGCCCTATCCCAATTGGAAGTACGTGCTCATGGCCACGATTGCGGGTTTATTCTACGGACGCACGTGGATGAAAACAGGCTCTCTCGTGCCAGGAACGCTTGTCCACGCATTGGTGGATATTTCCTGGCACGTCTTATTTCACTGAGGATTCATGTGCGGCCGAAGTGGTCGCTAGGGCGTGACCGCAAACTCCGCCAAATAGCATAGTTGCAATCGACAGGAACAGCCCAATCCAATAGGCCCAATCCACATTCTCAACACGCGATTCGAATACCCACCTGATCACCGTAAACACTACGGCCCAACTCACTCCCAGAACAGTTGAACTCAGTAGAATCTTCATATTCCACTGGAACTGAACTACGCTAAGCGCAGCCCAGAGGAGAACCGATACGATCAAAGCTCCGAAGAAAAAGAATCCATTTGAGCTATCGTGAACTTTGGCAAGCCAAACGAAGTAGCGCGCATGACTTAGCCAAGTTCCCACAAGGTCGGCAAGCAAAGCCTGGCCAAAAAGCGCCAGTGGATAAGCCACCGCAGTGATAGCTGCGGCGAGAGAAATCCGAAACCAAGAGGCCGGCGCACTGATCCACTTGAGTCTGCACGCGATTGCCCCTGCTACGGTGATGAAGGCCGCAAACAAGACTCCATATCCGTAAAAAAGAATGAACCCAGCCAAGTATGGAATCGCCAAAGATAGCAGCAGCACCGCGACTAGGCCGGCCGCGAGCCCGGCCGCAGCGAAGAGCAAGGCTACTCGCCACGGAGAAACTGCCGAAAGAGTCGAAGTCGCGGTCGAACTGTTCATTGGCACTCCAAAAAAAAGCATCGCCACATACTTGGCGCCATTACCGCACGACTCCGGAGAGAGGGCTGGAAGCCGTTGCGTAAAGCTTCCTCTCGATGCGGCCCGCAAGGAATGCCTTACGGCCGGCTTCAACGGCAGCTCGCATCGCTTCCGCCATTAGCACGGCATCCTGCGCGCCTGCGATGGCCGTATTCATCAAGACGCCATCCGCTCCAAGCTCCATGGCCACAGCCGCGTCCGAGGCAGTGCCAACGCCTGCATCGACGATCAGCGGAACTTCCGTGACGCGCTCACGCAGGATTCGAAGGTTCGCGACATTCTGAATCCCCATCCCCGATCCAATCGGAGCGCCCAGGGGCATCACGGCCGATGCGCCTGCGTCGATCAGCTTGCGCGCAGCGATGAGATCGTCATTCGTGTACGGCAAAACGATGAAGCCTTCCTTCACAAGCGTCTTCGTGGCGCGGATGAGTTCTTCGGTGTCGGGGAAGAGTGTCTTCTCGTCGCCAATCACTTCCAGCTTGATCCATTCCGACAGGCCTACTTCGCGCGCGAGTCGTGCCGTCCGAATGGCTTCATCGCCCGTATAGCAACCCGCCGTGTTCGGCAGGATGAAAAACTTCTTCCGGTCGATGTAATCGAGCAGCGATTCCTTCGTGCGGTCGGTCAGATTGACGCGACGAACCGCGACCGTCACCATCTCGGCGCCGGACGCTTCGTGCGCCTTCGCCATTTCCTGAAAAGTGCGGTACTTCCCCGTGCCCACTATGAGGCGTGAATTGAAGCCGCGTCCTGCTATCACAAGTTGATCGGTCATCTGATTTTCTCCACAAACATTGTACAGCGATGAGCTCTTTCGTTGTAGGGCACGAACCGGAACTATATCGCGCTTCGCGGGCGGGGGAATTCCATGCGCTCCGGCGCGACTCTATCGCATGGAAGCCTCATAACACAATGCGCGGTACAATAGCCGTGATGGGGTGCGATAGAACTACGCCGGAGGGAATGCTATGTCGAAACTGGCTACGGAAGACCTGACCGCCTATCAGCCAGTCCGCGCGCCGCGCGGCACAACTATTTCCTGCAAGAGTTGGCAACAGGAAGCGCCGCTGCGGATGCTGATGAACAACCTTGATCCCGAAGTGGCTGAGAAGCCCGAGGACTTGATCATTTATGGCGGGCGTGGCAAGGCGGCACGGAACTGGGAGTGCTTTCACGCAATTGTCGCTTCGCTCCGGGCGCTCGAAAACGACGAGACGCTGCTCGTGCAATCCGGCAAGCCTGTGGGACTTTTTCGCACTCATTCCTATGCGCCTCGCGTGCTGATCGCAAATTCAAATCTGGTCGGCCACTGGAACGATTGGAAGCATTTTGACGAACTCGACCGCGCCGGCCTGATGATGTATGGCCAGATGACCGCCGGAAGCTGGATTTACATTGGCACGCAAGGAATCCTTCAGGGCACCTACGAGACCTTTGCGGCAGCAGGGCGAAAGCATTTCAAGGGAGACCTCGCCGGAAAGCTGATTGCCAGCGGAGGTATGGGCGGAATGGGAGGCGCGCAACCGCTCGCGGCCACACTGAACGGAGCTGCCTTCCTCGGCATCGACGTGGACCCGGAACGCATCAAGCGCCGCGTCAAGACCGGCTATTGCGACGTGATGGTGAACGATCTCGGTGAAGCCTTGCGCATATTGAAGAATGCTGTCCGCAAGCGCGAAGCGACATCCGTGGGACTTGTCGGAAACTGCGCGGACATCATTCCGGAACTCGCGCGCCGAGGCATAGTCCCCGACTTGCTCACCGACCAGACAAGCGCTCACGATCCCATCGGCGGATACATTCCACAGGGCCTCGACGTGGCGCAGGCTGCGGAGCTTCGCACGAGCGATCCCCAGGGATATCGCAAGCGCGCGCTCGAATCCATCGCCCGGCACGTGGAAGGCATGCTCGCGCTGCAGAAGATGGGTTCGATCACATTCGACTACGGCAACAATATCCGCACATTCGCATTCGAGCAGGGAGTAAAGAATGCGTACGATTTTCCCGGCTTTGTACCCGAGTACATTCGCCCGCTCTTCTGCGAGGGGCGCGGGCCATTCCGCTGGGCGGCACTCTCGGGCGAGCCCTCGGACATCCACCGCACGGACAAGCTCGTGCTCGAAATGTTTCCCCACGACGAGATCTTGTGCCGCTGGATTCAAATGGCGCAGAAGCGTGTGCGGTTCCAGGGATTGCCCTCGCGTATATGCTGGCTCGGCTACGGCGAGCGAGACCGATTCGGACTGGCAATAAACGATCTTGTAGCGCGCGGCGAGTTGAAGGCGCCTATCGTTATCGGACGCGATCATCTCGATTGCGGCTCGGTGGCATCGCCCTACCGCGAGACGGAAAAGATGCGCGACGGTTCGGATGCTGTCGCCGATTGGGCGTTGCTGAATGCCCTGCTCAACACGGCGAGCGGCGCCACTTGGGTCTCGATTCACAATGGCGGTGGCGTGGGCATAGGTTATTCGCAACACGCAGGCCAGGTGACCGTTGCGGACGGCACGAAGGAAATGGCGGAGCGTATCGAGCGGGTTCTGACGAACGATCCCGGCATCGGCGTCGCACGTCATGTGGATGCGGGCTACCCGGAGGCCATCGACTTCGCCCGCAAGTCCGCCATCAAGATTCCTATGGTCTGATTGAATGCCACAAGGAGGCACCATGATCGTTATCACGGGAGCGACTGGAAACACGGGAAAGCCTGCTGTGGAGGGATTGCTCGCGAAAGGCGAAAAAGTGCGCGCGATCGGCCGCGACGCAAACAAGCTCGAGCCATTTGTCCGAAAGGGCGCGGAGGCATTCGTTGGGAACGTCGAAGATTCCGCGTCGATGACCGAGGCATTCGATAGAGCCACAGCCGTCTATCTCATCATTCCGCAAGCGATGCACCTCGAGGATTTCCGCGCCTATCAAGAGCGCATCTCCGATGCATTTGCCACCGCAGTTGCGGGCGCGCACGTTCCCTATGTTGTCGCGCTCAGCAGCATCGGTGGACAGCATGCGGAGAAGACGGGCCCTATCGTGGGGCTGCACAACATGGAGCAAAAGCTCAATCGAATCCCCGGCCTGAATGTGCTGCACTTGCGCCCGACATATTTCATGGAAAACTTCCTGATGAGTATCTCGACGATTCGGTCGATGAATATGTTTCCGGGCGCGATGCCGGCAGACGTGCCGTTCCAGACCATCGCGACAAAGGACATTGGAACTTATGCAGCCGGACGCTTGCATGCGCGGGATTTCTCGGGAAGTTCGACGCAAGAGCTTCTTGGCTCGCGGGACGTCACAATGAAGGAGATTGCATCCATCATCGGAAAAGCCATCGGAAAACCCGGCCTTCAATACATGCAGGCGCCATTTCCAATGATGGAAGCGGCTCTCATCCAAATGGGGCTGCCAAGGAGTTCGGCAGAGCTGATGATCGAGCTAGGAAAAGCCGGAAACTATGGGCTCTTGGCGCCGCAAGAACCGCGCTCAGCGAAAAACACAACTCCTACCACAATCGAATGGTTTGCCTCGGAGGTCTTCGCGCCCGCGTACCTCGGGAAGGCTGCTGAAGCATAGGAAAGGATTTAAGGGCTCAGTAGTTTTTTGTCCCGTGTGGCGCTAGTATCGGGGCGTCCGACGATGTCGAATTGGCTTATCACCGGGTGCTCCGAACTGCTGACACTTCGTGGCGCGGTACCGAGACGTGGGCGAGCGCTGCGCGAGCTCGGCATCATTCGTGATGGCGCACTTCTTGTTCGTGACGACCGGATCGTCGCCGTCGGCGCGCGCAAACGCATCGAGCGAATGCGCGAATCGCGCCGGGCGGAAAAGCTGGACCTCGATGGCCGCGTCGTCCTTCCTGGGTTCGTCGATTCACACACGCATCTGATATTCCCCGCGAGCCGTGCCGCCGATTACGAGCAGAGAATTTGCGGGGCGGACTACGAAAAAATCGCGCGCAAGGGCGGGGGGATTCGTTCGACCGTCGAAAAGCTGCGCGAGGCGTCTAGCAAGAAACTGGAAATTCGCGCCCGCGAGAACCTGCGCGAGTTCGCTGCTCACGGCACCACAACCATCGAGGCCAAGAGCGGCTACGGGCTCGACTGGAAGAGCGAGGTGAAAATTCTGCTCCTCCTCGCCGAGCTTCACCAGGAACAGCCACTCGATATCGCTTCGACTTTTCTCGGCGCTCACATTGTGCCCCCGGAATTTCGTCGCTCGCCGGAAGCCTACGTGGACCTACTCGTCGAGAAATGGATTCCCACGGTTGCGACCGCCGGTCTCGCGGAGTTTTGCGACGTTTTCTGCGATCGCGGCGCATTCACCGTCGCGCAAGCGCGAAGGATTCTCATGGCAGGCCGCGCGTGCGGCCTGGTGCCTCGAATTCACGCCGAGCAGCTTGCGCATAATGGAGCAGCGCGCCTTGCGATTGAGGTACACGCGGCAAGTGCAGACCATCTCGAAAAAGTCGAATGCGGCGACATTCATGCGCTCGCGCTATCGAACGTCACGTGCACGATGCTTCCCGGCTGCTGCTTCCATTTGGGGCTTGCGCACTATGGCCCCGCGCGCGAGTTGATCGACGCCGGCGCGATTGTTGCCCTGGCTACCGACTTCAATCCCGGCACAAGCCCCACGGTGAGTATGCCGATGATTCTTTCTCTCGCGTGCACGCAAATGCGGATGACGCCCGCCGAAGCCATCGCCGCCGCCACAACCAACCCCGCCTATTCGCTGCGCCGCCACGATCGCATCGGCTCGCTCGAGGTTGGCAAGTATGCGGACATCGCCGCCTTTGACGTGGCCGACTATCGCGAAATCCCGTATTATTTTGGAGTGAATCTTTGCAGTCTGACGATGAAGCGCGGCGAGATTATCTACTCGAAGAATTCGTAATCCTATGAAGCGACTAATTGAGTGCGTTCCAAACTTTTCCGAAGGGCGCGAAGCGACCAAGGTGGACGCGATTGTGGCCGCCATGCGGGAAGTCCCGGGAGTCTATCTGCTCGACCGCGAAAGCGACGCGGACCACAATCGCAGCGTGATCACGCTTGCCGGCGAACCCGAGGCCGTGGCGGAAGCGGCGATTCGCGGCGTGGGCAAGGCCGCTGAGTTAATTGATCTGACGCGCCACACCGGCGCGCACCCGCGCATGGGCGCAACCGACGTCGTGCCGTTCATTCCCATTGAAGGCGTCACGATCGAGGATTGCGTTGCGCTTGCGAAAAAAGTTGGGCGCGAAATCTGGACTCGTTTTCAAATCCCCGTGTATTTCTACGAAGCGGCGGCGCAGCGTCCCGAGCGTGTGAACCTCGAAAATATCCGCAAAGGGCAATTCGAAGGCCTGCGCGATGAACTTCCCCGAAATCCGGACCGCGCGCCGGACATCGGCGAGCCGCGCGTCCACCCAACGGCAGGAGCCACCGTCGTCGGCGCGCGCAAGTTTCTGATCGCATACAACATCAACTTAAATACCAGCGATCTCGACATCGCCAAGAAAATCAGCAAGAACATCCGGTTCTCGAATGGCGGGCTGCGTTACGTGAAAGCGATGGGAGTCGATCTGCGGGCGCGCCATCTCGCGCAGGTTTCGATCAACTTTACGGATTTCGAGCAAACTCCGATTCACCGCGTTTTCGAAATGGTGAAGCGCGAAGCCGAACGCTATGGCGTTTCGATTGTCGGCAGCGAGATTGTCGGCCTGATACCCAAACGCGCCATCGAGTTGACCGCCGATTTCTATCTTCAGCTTGAGAACTTTTCTCCCACGCAGGTGTTGGAGAATAGGTTGGAGGCGTCATTAGGCGGGGCGGTTGCTGAAGGCCCGGGAAAACTTGCCGCTCTCGCGCAGCCATTTCTCAACGCAGTAGCAGAGCCAAGCGCCACGCCCGGCGGAGGGAGTGTCGCGGCCCTCGCAGGTGCGCTCGGAGCAAGCCTTGGCCAGATGGTCGCCGGGCTTTCGCGCAAGAAGAAATCTCAAGCGCCCCACCTTGATGCCTTGAGCGAAGCGGTAGCCGAGTTCCACGCTGTGGCGCGCGAACTAACTTCGGCGATTGATCGCGACGCTGCTTCATTTGAATCGGTGATGGCGGCGTATAAGTTGCCGCAAGAAAATTCCGAAGAAAAGCAGCGGCGCGACGATGCAATCCAACAAGCGCTGAAGGGCGCGGCGGAAGTGCCGTTGCTAGTTGCGCGTCAGGCCGCGGAGATATTTGAGAAGCTTGGGCAACTGGAAGGCATCGCCAGCCCATCCATGCTTTCAGATATCCGCGTTGGCCGATTGATGGCGGCGGCGTCCGTGCGAGGCGCGCTCGAAAACGTCGCCATCAACCTGAAATCGATTGAGGATTCCGAAATTGCCCGACGAATGAAATTGGAATCGAAGTCGCTTGCGGCGCAGGTTGCCGGAGACCGCGTGAAGACCAACCGGTAGTTGTCATCGTTGTCTGAGGGGAAACGAAATGAGAAAGCCAATCTGTCGCTTCGCTGCAATCGGTTTGATTGTTGCCGGATTCATTACCGTCGCGGTGACCGCATTCCCACAACGAAGCTCGGCCGGAACGCTGAGCACCGCTGTCATCGGAATGTTTCCCAAGGACGTGGGCGAGTTTGCCTACGCTGATCTGAAATCGGCCCGGAAATACTCATGGTTCCCGCAGCTCCGCGACCAGCTTCTGCCCAGCCGGTTCCGCCAATTCGAGCAATTCCTCAGTTCTGCCGGCATCGATCCAAACACGCAAGTGGAAGAGCTGGCATGGGGCGGGATCACGGTCACAAAATCGGGCGGCGAAGCAGTGCTTGGAATCGCGCTAGGTTCGTTCGATCCCCCCGCGGTCGAAATGCGTTTCAAGCAGCAAAAGATGCCCACATACGACATCCAGGGTTATCATCTCTACTCTTTCGGTAGCGGCATCGCCGCCGGCGACATTTTTTTCTTGTTCCTTGATTCCAATACGGCTGCCTTTGGCCACCGCGCCGCTATGGAAGAACTGATCAACGTCCGACTGGGAATGTCGGAAAGCCTGCTTTCGAATGGGAAACTCTACCCGCTCGTCAATGAGGCAAATGGCAGCGGTATGATTTGGGCCGTCCTCGATCAGAATTACACACACCTTGCAATGCAGCAATTGGTGCCCCAGGCAAGCCAGTTTCCAGACGCGGCCAAAGTAGTCGATCGCATGCAGGCCATGACGATAAACGTGGTAGCTGATAATGGAATCGATGCTCACATTCAAGCAGTCTGCGGGTCGGTGGACGATGCGAATCTGCTCGGCAATTTGTTGCAGGCAGCGGTGATGTATCGGCACTATCAGGAAGCGCAGACAAATTCCCCGTTGGCCGCCACCCTCGACCAAGTGCGCGTGACGCCCAGCGGCGATCGTATCAAAGTGGATGTGCCCGTGACGCAAGACCAACTCCTATCCCTGATTCAGAGCAAGGCGTTCTCCGCGCCAATGTAGAACTGGGATTTGAGAATTCGACAGCGGGTCCGCTTCCGATAATCCCACCACACTGCAAAGTGGAAACAGTGAGGCCAATCTCAACCTCCCACAACGGGATTTATGGCTCGGAATAGTTCCCAGATGGCCCCTAATCCAGGCACAACCAAACGTTGGATCCTGTTTGGGGCTCGCTGCCTCACAATGTGAATTAGATCAGACCGACAGTCGAGTGTCTTGACGCAGTCTGGCGATGTCCCTCGTTGGCGCACTCCCGAAGAAGCGGCTGTATTCTCTGCTGAACTGCGAGGCGCTTAGATAGCCCGCGCGCTGACTGGCAGCACCCGCGTCCATCATCATGGACAACATGAGACGCCGCGCTTCCTGCAGGCGCAGCACCTTTTGATACTTCAGCGGGCTCATCGAAGTGACTGACTTAAAGTGCTCATGGAACGAGGAAACACTCATGTGCACCAATTCGGCCAGCTCTTCGACTTTCATGGGTTGAGAGAAGTTCGCGCGCAGCCAGGAAATCGCCTTCGCAAGTCGGTGCACGCTAGATTCTGCAAATCCCATTTGCGCCACGCGAGGACCTATGCGGCTGCGTAGTAGCCGAATCAAAATCTCATCCACAACAAGGGGAGCGAGTAGTTCAACGTCCCCAGGCTGCGCGAGACAGTCCATTAATCTGGTCGCGGCGCTGACAATGCTCACGTCGGCCGGAGTAACGTAAACGGCGCTTCTCTCTTGAACTGGAGGCAGGCCATTCGGATAAACCTTCAGGACAAGCTCGCTAATCTTGAGCGGGTCGAGGTCCAGCCTTAAAGCGAGGTAAGGCTCGGAATAGCTGGCTTGCGTGACTTGGGCAGCAACGGGCAGAGCAACGGAGAACACAAGCATACGCGACGCGTCGTACTCATACGCCTCCTGCCCCACGATAACGGTCTTCGCCCCTTGGGCGATGATGCACAAGGAAGGCAACCGGAGGGCATGCGCACATTCCTTGTTTATTCGTGAAGTGCGACTGGCGGTCAAACTAGGGATGTGCAGATCGAAACTGCCGTCGTGAGGGGCATAGGCAGCAATGCAGCGCGCCAACTTTGTTGTGTCTGGTCCGTTTGGGGCCGCAACCTTGTCTGGCCGCCGCGGAGACGCATTTTTGCCGTTGGTCTTCACACCTTCCAGAATACCTCTGTTGCAATCATGATGGCGCTCTGCGTTGGGTCACCCACAGTTTTCGTCGCTCCGGGAACCGATCACTTCCGGTATTGCTCGTCGGTGACTTTTTCCATCCAGTCGACCACCTTACCGTCCTTCTTTTCCTGAATGGCGATGTGGGTCATTGCCGTTGTCGGCGTAGCCCCATGCCAGTGCTTCTCCCCCGGTGAGAACCAAACTACATCACCGGGCCGGACCTCCTCGATAGGTCCGCCTTCGCGCTGAACCCAGCCGCAGCCAGCGGTGACGATGAGAGTCTGACCGAGCGGATGCGTGTGCCATGCAGTCCGTGCGCCCGGCTCAAACGTAACGCTCGCACCTTGAACAAGTGCCGGATCGGGTGCTTGAAATAGCGGATCAATCCGGACCGTGCCAGTGAACCACTCGGACGGTCCCTTCGCAGAAGGTTGCGAGCCAACTCTTTTGATTTCCATTTTTCTTATTCCTCACTTTTTCGTATTGTGCAAGATCAGGCATTGATCTCGCGCGGCATGACCTTGACCGTCGCGGAGCGGGCGCGTGCGCTGATCATCGGGCGCAGATACGGGCTGCCATGGTACTTCGCACGATAGGCATCCTCGATGCGGTCATTGATCGCTCCGTTGAGCAGCTCGAAGGTGACTTCCTTCGTCATACCAGCGGCAGTGATCCGCCCCGCCTTCTGGCGCACTGCAGCCTTGTACCAACCAGAGTTCTGCCCGCTGTACGCGCGCACGTATAGTGCGTCGTCGACCGCTACGGACCAAATCCACGTCGGGGTGCCGTACGTCACGCCGTCTTCACGGAAGGGTGAAATGTGCAAGTCATCGGCTTCAGCAATCTTGCGCAGCTCGTCTTTCGACCACGTGGTCATCGTGGGACCTCCTAAGCGTGCGCTGTCGTCATGTGACCTCAGGAGCGCATTTGCGTCTTGATGGCGCGGGGCTCCTCCCAAGTTTGCCGCCCATCAATCCCGACCCAGTATGCCAGCCTGCACACCGTTCTCCCCTCGTCTTTCGTTTACTCGGATTTGAGAGAAGCCATATCGATGGAGAAGCGGTACTTCACATCGGACTTGAGAAGTCTTTCGTAGGCTTCATTGACCTTCTTTATGGGGATGACTTCCACATCGGCGGTGATGTTGTGCCGCCCACAGAAATCGAGCATTTCCTGCGTTTCGGGGATGCCGCCGATGAGCGATCCGGAGAGGCTTCGGCGTCCGAACAGGAGGCCCATTCCAGCGACGACGAGGGGCTTCGCCGGAGCGCCGACGAGGGTGATGTTGCCATCGCGCCGGAGCAGTTGGATGTACGCGTTAATGTCGTGTTCGGCGGACACGGCGTCGAGAATGAAATCGAAGCTGCCGGCGTGCTTCCGCATCTCGTTGGCATTGCGCGAGACGACGACTTCGTCTGCGCCGAGACGGAGCGCATCATCCTTCTTGTTGGGTGAGGTCGTGAAGACAACGACGTGCGCTCCGAACGCGAGTGCAAGTTTCACGCCCACGTGGCCCAGTCCCCCGAGACCAACCACCCCAACTTTCTTCCCTTTGGTGACGCCCCAGCGCCGCATGGGCGAGTATGTTGTGATCCCAGCGCAGAGGAGCGGCGCGGCTCCGGCGAGATCGAGGTTGGAAGGGACGCGCAGGATATACCGCTGGTTGACAACGATGCCGTCGGAGTAGCCACCATACGTGACTCCTCCCAGATGTTTGTCGGGAGAATTGTATGTGAAAGTCGCATTTGGGCAGAACTGCTCAAGGCCTGCCAGGCACTCGGGGCACGTGCCATCCGAGTCGACCAGGCAGCCCACCGCGGCGATGTCGCCGGGCTTGAACTTAGTGACTGCGGAGCCAACCTTGGTGACACGGCCGACAATCTCGTGCCCGGGTACGCATGGGTAGGCAGTAGGCATGATGTCGCGCCACTCGTTGCGGACAGTATGCAGATCGGAGTGGCAAATCCCGCAAAACAGGATTTCGAGCTGTACGTCGTGATCGGTTGGCTCGCGCCGCGGAATCGTGGTCGAGGCAAATGGGGATGTTGCGCTGGTGGCGGAATACGCTTTCGCTATGTACATGGATTTACCTTTTAGAGTCCGGTCATCTTTTCCAGACGTTCCGGGTATCGAGCCCCTTGCACCGTGATCTTCGATGCGGCGGCATCGATGTCCCGCAGGTCTTCGGGCGTCAGTTGGATCGACACCGCTCCGATGTTCTCTTCCAGACGGTTTAGCTTTGTCGTGCCGGGAATTGGAACAATCCACGGTTTCTGGGCAAGCAGCCAAGCGAGCGCAATCTGAGCAGGAGTCGCGTTCTTGCGCTTTGCAATCCTGCCGACCAGGTCAATAAGGGCCTGATTGGCCTTGAGAGCCTCCGGCGTAAAGCGAGGCAGCGTGCTGCGGAAATCGGAGCTGTCGAATTTCGCGTTTTCGTTGATCTTGCCCGTCAGGAAGCCCTTGCCAAGCGGGCTATACGGAACCAGCCCAATTCCAAGTTCCTCGAGTGTGGGTATCACTTCCTGCTCCGGCTTCCTCCACCACAGCGAGTATTCGTTCTGCAAGGCGGTGACCGGTTGGACCGCGTGTGCGCGGCGAATCGTCTTTACGCCTGCCTCGGAAAGTCCAAAGTGCTTGACCTTACCGGCTTGAATCAGTTCCTTCACCGTGCCGGCGACATCTTCAATGGGCACGTTTGGGTCAACCCGATGCTGATACAGCAGGTCGATGACATCAACCTTCAACCGCTTGAGCGACTCTTCGACGGCCTGCTTGATGTGCTCGGGCCGACTATTCACACCTGCCGCTCCCGGCCGATTATCGCTGCCACTCAGATCGAACCCGAACTTGGTGGCGATCAGCACTTTGCCATGGAAAGGCGCAAGCGCCTCGCCCACGAGTTCTTCGTTCGTGAACGGGCCGTAAACTTCGGCGGTGTCAAAGAACGTGATGCCGCGGTCCACGGCTGCCCGGAGAAGAGTGATCATCTCCTGCTTGTCTTTGGGCGGGCCGTAGGAAAAGCTCATTCCCATGCAGCCTAATCCGAGAACCGAAACTTCCAAGTTACTTTTTCCAAGTTTGCGCTTCTGCATTGGCTCTCCTATGAGGTGCCATCAGCAGCCTGACTTCGTCTGGCATCAATGAGAATAGACTGTTGACCGTTTGCACATTTGCCTGTTTCGATGAAGTTCTTGCCCGATTCTCCGAGACCCGCTCAAATGGCGACTTGCTTTCGCGCTCCTCGTTATTCTGTGCACCGCACGTTTCGGGATCGGTTCTGGCCGGAAGGTCGGCCACTCGGAAGTTGGTCAGATACTGCGTTCTGGGAATCCGCTTGCGACCCTTCGCGACAATGCGGCGGACTTCCGGAAGGCTAACTCCCGGCAAAGCACATATCAGAGGCCGGCCCACTACCGAGACTTAAGGCAGGCGCCGAACTGTGGTCAATCTTTCGGGCCGACGGCATGAGCGCCATAATACTTGATTAGCGTTGTGCGAACGCGCCCCTTGTGCGTTTCGTGAACAATGCGATCCGCCATCGCATATTGTTGCGCGCCACGGAATGGTTCGATGCTCTCTGACTGAGGGATCTCAGTAATATTCTCGATCCAGACTTCGACTCGATCCGGAAAATCGACTACCGAAACTCGGACGCGAGAATCAGTATTACTTCCCTTGTGCATGAGCGAAAACTGTTCGCGACACGCTTCGATGGCAGCCGCTGCAAATCCTTCTTGCACGGGCCGAGCATGACCTGCGCGCTCGGTTGCATGCATCACAACCGCACCGACCGCGGGCATGAGCCGCGGATCGTCGGGTACAGTCAGTTCTGTGCGGACGGGATCAGTGATCATCGGATTCCGCCAGCCGCACGTCGCAAGCCTCACGACAATCCGGGCAATAATAAAGCCCATCGACGCCCATGCGAATATTGTGCTGCGCCTGGCAATAGCAGCAGTATTTGTCGCAAGTGCACTCGGCTTCGGGTTTATCGCACTGCGCGCAAACGGTCGCCACTTGGCCTGTCCTTCCCCTTGAGCCTAGATCGACTCTCGCTAATAGTAGGATATGGGCAATCCAGGGACAAGTGAGTTGCATCCGACGATTCCCGTCGCGTAACAGGCTCAAGCAAGATGGCGAGCCAGTATCTATTCCGCTCGGAGAGCGACCATTGGATCGAGTCGGGATGCGCGCCACGCTGGAAAAGCGCATGCTGCAGCAGCGACCAATAGCAAGGCTGCAATGACGGTTGCAAAAACGGGCAGGTCAAAAGGGCTGATGCCATACAACAGAGATTGAATCAGTTGCGCCGCAGCAACGCTGCCAGCCACGCCGAGTGCGAGTCCGACAAAGGCAGGACGCAGTCCGTCAAAGAGCACGAGCCTGAGCACGGCTTCTCGCTGCGCCCCAAGAGCGATGCGGATGCCGATTTCGGTGGTTCGCTGGGCGACGATGTATGAAAGAACTCCAAACAACCCCACAGCAGCCAGAATCAACGACAAGCCTGCGAATGCTGACAGCAGTGTCGCATCGAAACTGGCATCAACCGTGGATTTGCCGATCAGTTGATCCATGGTCAGAATATTGGAGAGAGGGAGTTCCGGGTCAAGTTGTTGAACGATTCGCTGGATGGGCAACGCCAGGCGAGTCACGTCCCTTGCCGAGTGGACAGCCAGTGTCGCACCACTCTCCGTGCCCGAGTAAAGGGGGAAATACATTGTTGGCTGAGCAGGTTCGGCGATAAGAAAGCGTGTATCGCCCACAACCCCGATGATTTCGTAGGCTTTGTGGCCAAGAGTAACCAGGTGCTTGTCAATGGGATCTTCGCCAGGGAAATATTGCCGCACAAAAGAATCGCTGACTATAACTTTCATGGCCCGGCCCAGGCGCTGGCTTCGATCGAAAGATTGCCCGCGCAAGAAAGGTACCCCGAGAGCTGCGAAGTAATCCGGATCGGCCCAACGGAAAATAGCGTACTGACCGTGGCCAATCGGCTGCGGAGGATGTTCCGCGATCGCAAAACCTGCATCTCCGTAGTAGCCCTGCCCCGGAACCGCCGTCACGAGTCCGGCCGCCTGGACGCCGGGAAGCTTGCGCACTTGCGCGAGCAACGTTTCAAAAAAGCTTACCCTCTGCAAGGGCCGGACGTATTCTGCTCCAGGCAGGTTGAAACTCATGGTCAGCACGTTATTTGTGGTGCAGCCGAGGTTCGATGAGCGCAGGCGCTGATAACTCTTCAGCAGCAGACCCGCCGTGATGAGCAGGACCACGGTAAGCCCGACTTCCAGCGAGAGTAGCAACCTGCGCAGGTTCGCCCGCGCATGCCCCCCACTGTGGGAACGCGAAGATTCCTGGAGTGAAGAAAGAATGTTGTGGCCGCTGGCGGAGACCGAGGAGATCAACCCGGCGAAAACCGCACAGAGTAAAATTAAACCCAGAGTGAAGGCCACGACGACGCTATCGATGTGAATGCTTTCGGCGCGACTCATGTCCTGTCTTGTGCTTACAAGCCACTGAATGACAGCGTATGCCAGTACAAGACCAAGGGCGCCGCCAGCGGCGGACAGAATGAAGCTCTCCGTGAGTTGCTCGCCAAGCAGACGCAAGCGGCTGCTGCCCAGCGCCGTGCGAATGGCAAGCTCTCTTCGCCGGGTCGCTGCGCGTGCCACCAAGAGGTTGGCGACGTTCAGGCATGCAATCAACAAGACGCACCCTGTTGCGGCCAGCAACACATAAAGGGGTGTCTGGATGTCCCCGACCATATCTTCCAGCAGAGGGCGGGTGTTCACAGCTTTGCTGACGAACGGATTATCGAGGTGTTGATCGTGCAGGCGGCGCACGATCAGCGAAAGCTCAGCCCTTCCCTGCGTTTCGGTCACTTCAGGCTTCAGACGCCCGATTGCCACGAACATATGAGTATCCAAGGCCTGCATCTGTTCCACGGATTGTTCGTGATAGATCGGAGTCCACAACTGAACGGACTGTTCCGGATAGGTAAACCCCGACGGCATGACACCAATTACCGTGTAAGGCTTCGCATCAAGGCGTATTGTCTGATTCAAGACCGCCGGATCACCACCGAATCGTCTGTTCCACAATCCCCAACTCAGGATGACCGTCGCGTCTGCGGATGGTTTATCATCCGTCGCAGTGAAACCTCGTCCGAGCGTGGGTTCTGCTCCAAGAGTTGGAAGCAAATTCCAAGAGCACATGGCTGCGCGCACTTTTTCTGGAAGCTGTCCGCCTGCTCCGGACATGTTGTATTCCTCAAAACTCGAAAGGATCGCCAGATCGGAGAAGCTGTGGCTTTGATCCTTCCACGCAGCGAATATCCCGCCTGCAACCGTGTTGTATGGAAATTTGTCATCGGTGCTGTGCTCGTACAGCCGTATGAGCCGGGTCGGCTCCTTGAAGGGCAGCGGCTTAAGGAGCACCGAGCGCACGACCGTAAACAGCGAGACGTTCGCGCCGATGCCGATGGCCATGATGAAGATCGAGACGAACGCAAATCCTGGCGTTCTCACCAGCGTGCGAAAGGCGATTCGCATATTCTGAAGAATCAGCTCAACCCGATTCCAACTCCAGGTGTCGCGCGCCTGCTCGCGCAGCAGCGTCGGATTGCCAAACGTCCGCAGCGCCGCACAGCGAGCCTCGTCGGGACTCATTCCGACAGCGATGTTTTCGGCGATCTGCTGTTCGAGGTGAAACCTAAGCTCCGCATCGAGTCGCTGCGCTTCTTGCCCACGATGAAGGAACATGTGCAAGCACATCCGCGTTTTTTCGAGCCAGCGCATCAACCCTCCTCGTGTGGCTACACCTTCTGAATAACCAGGTCGACCGCCCCTGAGAGCCGGTTCCAGTTGGCGGTTTCCTGCTCTAGCTGCCTACGTCCAGCCGCCGTCAGCGAGTAGAACTTCGCCTGCCGTCCCGTCCCGCTCTCCGCCCATTTTGCGCGAATCCATCCCTGCTGCTCCAAACGGTGCAACGCCGGATAGAGCGATCCTTGCTGCACCTGGAGCACTTCGCCCGAAACTTGCTGGATACGCTTAGCAATGGCCCATCCGTGCTTTGCTTCGAGCGAGAGTGTTTTGAGAATCAAAAGGTCCAAAGTTCCTTGGACGAGGTCGCTAGGTTTTCCCATACTATGATTATCTACAACTCATTGTAGATAGTCAAGGTGTCTTTGAAAACTCCAGAGCCTGTCTAATGGGGGCGCACTTGGGGAGCGACCCGTGAGAAATATGGGTGCGTTTTTGAGTCTCCCTTATGGCTGAAGAATTACAAACTGGCCTAAGGCGACAGGCTCCGAAATCCATGATTTAAGTTCAGTCTTGCCGATTCAGGCGGTATTGCACAATCTCAACTCCCAACGTATTGTGCGCGTATGCGAATAAAATACTTCCGCACCCTTGCTCTCGCAGTAGGCGCTCTTGCTATCACGGCGGGCAGTGCATTCGCCCGCGAATCACAGGCGACAGGTGGCAGTTCGCTGCCTTTTGTCAGTCCCATCTTTGGCGACAACATGGTTCTCCAACGCGGAAAGGTCAACACGATCTGGGGATGGTCCCAGCCCGGGGATGTGGTGCGCGTGGAGATTGCCGATCACATTGCGTCCTCGGTGACGCGACCTGATGGCCGCTGGCAGGTGAAAATTCTCCCCCCCGCGCCAGGTGGACCCTACATCGTAAAGATTCAGGGCCGCCAGACAACAGTGGAACTGCACGAAGTGCTCGTAGGAGATGTCTGGCTCTGTGGAGGCCAGTCGAACATGCTGCTTCCCTTACTGTTCGCGAGAAACGGAGCCGAGGAGGTAAAGTCTGCGGAGCACCCCGAGATCCGGTTCTTCATTGTCAAGGAGCATTCATCGTATTTCCGCGCCGAGGTCCCGCAAGGTACCTGGAAGATCGCTTCGCCGCAGACAGTGGGCGAGAGCCCAGCGAGTGGAATCTCCGCTGCTGCCTATTTTTTCGCGCGAAAGCTGCAGGATGCTCTCCATGTGCCAATTGGCCTAGTTGAGGATTGCCTGGGCGGCACTCCGGCCGAGACTTGGACCAGCGCCGAGACCTTGCACAAATTGAAGGATTTCGATGTTCCGCTCGCTGAAGTGGAACGCCTGCGTGCCAAGGGCGGGCCGGAATATGGCAATTACATCATGCATTGGTACGACGAGTACGACTTGGGGTTGAAAGGCAGCTCGTGGGCTGATCCATCAATGGATGACTCGACGTGGAAGACTGTGAAGATTCCCGGCGGGTTTGCGGAACTGGGCGTGCCCGACGTGCCCAGCGTTTGCTGGTTCCGCAAGGAGATTACACTCCCCGATCCCCTCCCCACTGGCAGGGTCCAGATATTCCTGGGTTCCATCGAGAAGATGGACACGACCTATATCAATGGACAATGGGTCGGGGCTAGTTCATGGGTTGAGAACCCGCGCGTCTACATGATAAAGGACGGCATACTTAAACCTGGCCGCAACCTCATCACGATTCGGGTATTCAAACTGAAACCAGATGGAGGATTTCTCGCCAAACCTGATGTTATGCAATTGGTGCTCGGCGACGGCACTGCTATTCCACTTGCCGGTGACTGGAAGGGGCAGCTCAGCGTGGATGCGCGCCCACCACATCCCCTGCCTTTGGGTTTCGAAAACTATCCGATCATGCCATCCGTTCTGTATCAGGGAATGCTTGCGCCGATTGCTCCCCTCGTAATAACCGGAGCCATCTGGTACCAGGGCGAAGCAAACTCCGAGCGCGCTTATCAATACCGGAAACTGCTCCCCGCGATGATCTCCGATTGGCGGAAGCTGTTTGCTCAGGGCGATTTTCCCTTCTACATCGTGAGCCTGCCCGCCTTTATGCATCGTCGCGACACACCTGGCGACGACTCCTGGGCTGAGTTGCGAGAGGCTCAGGCGATGACGGCCAAGAGCGTTCCAAACACTTGCCTCGCCGTTACGATTGACACCGGCGACCCGGACAGCATTCATCCCAAGGACAAGAAGGAAGTCGGCGACCGACTGGCCTTCTGCGCGCTTGCAGAGCACTACGGCCAGAAGATTCTTTATGCAGGCCCTACGTTCGCCTCAATGGAACGTCTGCCCGGTGCGTTGAAGCTTCATTTTGCTCACACGGATGGCGGGTTGGTCGCGAAGGGCGGCACCTTGGGCGAATTCTCGGTTGCTGGAGAAGACCACAAATGGTATTGGGCTGACGCTAAAATAGAGGGCGATGCGGTCATTGTATCGTCCAAATCGGTGCCCGACCCGGTGGAGGCCCGCTACGCCTGGCAGTCCAATCCGGCGGCGACTCTATTCAATGGGGTCGGGCTGCCAGCCGTGCCTTTCCGAACGGACCAGTGGTCAGGCATCACAGAAGGTCACGAGCCTTATCAAAAATAACGATTTCGCGAACGTCATCCGTAAAACGCGTGGTCGTCGCGACGGAAAATCAGTGCATATGGAGCAATGTGCCTGGTCAACTCGGGAACAATCCGCTTAGCAGACACTGACGCTCGCACTGGAAAATGACCAGCCACCACACGGCCCGCGTTCCTTGACACTCCAAAACGCGCGTGCTAGGTTCGTTCTCTTGTCCGAAGTTTTGAGAAACTCCCTGTGACCACACCGGACGCCGCCCAGCCTCGCAAGACCGCTCTGAACGCTACGCATCGCCGATTGGGCGCCAAAATGGTTAACTTTGGCGGATGGGATATGCCGCTCGAATATTCGGGCATTCTTGCGGAGCACGAGGCCGTCCGCAGACGTGCGGGCCTATTCGACGTCAGCCACATGGGCGAAATCGAGATTCGCGGTTCCGGCGCGCTCGATCTGGTGCAGCTTGTAACGTGCAACGACGCATCCAAACTGGTCACCGGCCAGGCGCAATATTCGGGTTTGATGACAGGACTGGGAACTTTTGTGGACGATCTCCTGGTACACAAAGTCTCCGACACGCATTATCTTCTCTGCGTCAACGCCGCCAATCAGGATCACGACTTCGAACACATCGTCGCGCATCATCATTTCGACGCCGAAGTGGAAAATTCCGGGCCGCGTTATTCGCAGCTTGCGATCCAGGGACCTCGCGCGAAGGAGATACTTGAGCGTCTCATGGCCGCGCCGCTCGATTCGATTCGCTACTACCACTTCACGTTCGGCAAAGTGAGCGGCATCGAATGCCTGATTGCGCGCACCGGTTATACTGGTGAGGACGGCTTCGAATTGTATTTCACCACTCGATTTTCCGAGAGGCTTTGGAACGAATTGATGCAGGCGGGCGAATCTCTTGGTCTTATTCCCTGCGGTCTCGGTGCGCGGAATACATTGCGTCTGGAGGCCGGGATGTGCCTTTACGGGCATGAAATCGACGAGACGACCACTCCGTGGGAAGCCGGCCTGGCATGGATCTGCAAGCTGGAAAAAGGACATTTCCTCGGCAGCGACGTGCTGGCGGAGCAGAAGCGAGTCGGCATCCAACGCAAGTTGGTCGGATTCGAGATGCTCGACAAGCGAATCGCGCGCGACGGCCATCCTGTTGTGATTTCAGGCCGTGGAGTGGGTCGCGTGACGAGCGGCGGGCCTGCGCCGTTTCTCAAGAAGAACATCGGCATGGCGTATGTCCCGCCGGAATTCAGCAAAGTCGGAACGGAAATTGAAATCAGCATCCGCGGCCAATCGGCGCCAGCGCGCATCGTCGCCCTGCCGTTTCACAAGCGGCCGCACGAGTCTTCATAAAACGGGAGGACCCATGTATCCAGCCGGTTACCGCTATACGCAAGACCATGAGTGGATCAACGTCGAAGGCTCCGTCGGAACCATCGGAATCACCGACTACGCCCAGCAGGAACTCGGCGACGTGGTTTTCGTCGAATTGCCTGCCGTCGGAACAAAAGTCAAAGCCGGGCAGTCGTTCGGCACGGTGGAATCCGTGAAAGCGGTGAGCGAGATTTTCAGTCCTGTGTCAGGCGAGATTATCGAGAAAAACGCGGCTCTCGTGGATGCGCCTGAGAAGATCAATCAGGACCCGCACGGTGCGGCGTGGCTCGCGAAGATTCGCCTCGCCAATTCAAGCGAGGTTTCCAATTTGATGAACGCTGCGGCATACGAAGCTTACGTTGCCGAGAAGAAGAAGGAACATTCGGCCTGATGCGCTACTTGCCCAAGAGCCCGTCCGAACGCAAGGAAATGCTCGATGCGATTGGCGCACGTTCGGCGGCGGACTTGTTCACGACCATCCCTGAGAAATTCCGCCTCGACAAACCGCTTCCCTTGCCCGGTCCGCTTTCGGAAATGGAAATCATCCAGTATTTCCTGGCGCGCGCGGCGGAGAACTCACGCGGATACACATCATTTCTCGGCGCCGGCGTTTACCAACATGTGCGGTCCGTGGTCACCGACGCGCTCGTCCAGCGCGGCGAATTCCTCACGTCGTACACGCCTTATCAAGCCGAAATATCGCAAGGCACTCTCACGGCCATTTTCGAATTTCAGACCCTCATGTGCCAGCTTACGGGCCAGGAAGTCGCAAACGCCTCGATGTACGACGGCTCCACGGCGCTCACCGAAGCGGTGCTGATGGCCGAACGCTTGACAGGACGGACGCGAATTCTCGTCGCTCGCTCAGTCCATCCCGAGTATCGCCAAGTCCTGGGCACGTACGCGAAAAATGTCGGCCTCACAATCGAGGAAATCGGCTACACGCAATCAGGGCAGTTGGACCGCGCCAAACTCGCGAAAGAAAATCTCGAAAATGTCGAGGCAATCGTTGTGCAGTCGCCGAATTTCTTTGGCGTGCTCGAGGAATTGTCTCCTCTCGCCGAGGCGGCGCACGCAGCCGGGGCTTTGCTCATCACGTCGATCACCGAGGCCGTGTCGCTCGGTATCGTTCGCCCTCCTGCGGAAGCTGACATCGTCGCGATGGAAGGGCAAGCCTTTGGCGTGCCGCCAAGCTACGGCGGGCCATACGTCGGCGTGGTCGCAACGCGTGAGAAATTCGTTCGTCAGATGCCGGGCCGTCTTGCCGGCCAGACTGCCGACGCATCCGGGCGTCGCGGATACGTCCTCACGCTGGCCACACGCGAGCAGCACATTCGCCGCGAAAAGGCGACTTCTAACATTTGCACGAATGAAGCGCTCTACGCGCTCGTCGCGACGATTCACCTGTGCCTGCTCGGCAAAGAAGGTGTGCGCGAGCTTGCGTTGCAGAATCTGGCGAAGGCGCGCTTCGCCCAGGCGGAACTCGAAAAGATTCCCGGCGTGCGCAGAGTATTCTCCGGCCCCGTATTCAACGAGTTCGCGATGGAATTTCCGCGCTCGGTAAAACTGATCAACGCGGCCTTGCTGCGCGAAAAGATCATTGGCCCGTACCCGCTCGGCACGCACTATCCTGAGTTGACCAAGCGCGGCCTCGTCTGCGTGACGGAAACCATGCCGCGCGCTGAAATCGAGCGAATGGCCGCCGCAGTTCGGCGAATTCTCGAAAGCCCGTTGTGAGGAGCCCTTTGTGGGGAGGAAGTTGAATTGAATTCGAAGCCCAATGAAACGGAAGCGCCCGCTGCCGCGACTGGCAAGGCCGGGCGTCACGTCAGCCAGAACGAAGGGCTGATTTTCGAGAAGTCCGCGCCGGGGAAGCGCGGGATGGAACTCCCGCCGCTTGACGTTCCTCCCATCGATCCACGCGCGGCGCTCGGCGCCGAATTCACGCGCGACGCCATCGAAGGATTCCCCGAAGTAAGCGAAATCGAAGTCATCCGCCACTTCACGCGCCTCTCCACGTGGAACTACGCCATCGATCTCGGCATGTACCCGCTCGGCTCCTGCACGATGAAGTACAACCCTCGCGTCAACGAGCACGTTGCGCGCCTCGGCGGCCTCGCCACCGAGCATCCCCAGCAGCCCGCCGAAGTCTCTCAAGGCTGCCTGCGAATACTTCACGACCTGCAAAAATGCCTGCTCGAAATCACCGGCATGGACGCCGCCACTTTGCAACCGGCCGCGGGCGCGCAGGGTGAATTGACCGGGCTTCTGATGATCCGCGCCTACCTCGAAAGCCAGGGCAATCCTCGAAAGAAAGTTTTGATCCCCGACTCCGCGCACGGTACGAATCCTGCGTCGGTCATCATCGCGGGGTACGAAGTTCAGAACATCAAGTCCTGCGAGCGCGGCCAGATCGATACCGACCGTTTGCGCGAATTCGTCGCCGACGACGTTGCCGCGCTGATGCTCACCAATCCCAGCACACTCGGCGTGTTCGAGGAGCGCATCGCAGAAATCGCGGCAATCCTTCACGAGCGTGGCGCGTTGCTCTATATGGACGGCGCAAACATGAACGCGCTGGCCGGCGTCGCGCGCCCCGGCGACTTCGGCGTGGACGTGATGCACCTCAACCTGCACAAGACGTTCTCGACTCCTCACGGCGGCGGAGGCCCCGGCGCCGGGCCGGTGGTCGTGAAGAAGTTTCTCGAACCGTTTTTGCCTGTCCCCGTGGTTGTGCAAAAGGATGATGGCCGGTACGCGCTCGACTCAAACCGGCCAAAGTCGGTGGGACGCGTCCGCGCATACTGCGGCAACTTCGGCGTGCTGCTGCGAGCGCTTGCTTACACGCTCGCCTACGGCCCTGGAATCCGTCAAGCCACCGAAGACGCAGTCCTCAACGCGAATTACATTCGGAAGAATCTGGAAGGGGTTCTCGACCTGCCTTACGATTTGCCCTCAATGCACGAAGTGGTATTCAGCGACGCGCGGCAGAAAAAACACGGCGTGAACACGATGGATATCGCCAAGCGGCTCATCGACTACGGCTTCCATCCCTACACAACCGCGTTCCCGCTGATCGTTCCCGGCGCCATGATGATCGAGCCAACCGAATCGGAATCGAAAGAGGAATGCGACCTCTTCATCGACGCGCTCCGCTCCATCGCCCGCGAAGCCGAAACCAATCCTGAATTGGTGAAGACCGCGCCGCATTCCACTCGCGTTGGCCGCCTCGACGAAGTCGCCGCCGCCCGCAAGCCCATCCTTCGCTGGAAGCCTTAACGCACTCGCCCCCCGCCGCCGCGCTGTCAGCGTCGGAACGGGTACGCGCCCGGTGAGCGCGCCTCATCCTCACTCCATCCCAGGAGCTTGCGGACGTCCGTGGGAAGCGCTACTCCTTCCGCCGTCCCCGGAAGCACCTGCAGCAGCTCGTACCTGCCCAGGTCCGGGCTTTTGAAGACGTAGCGTGGAGTCAGATCGAGTTGCCGCCCTTTGGCCTCGAACGCCGGCATCAGCTTATGGAACTCGTCAAGCGATCGAAGTGTGGAGAGGCAGCTATCGGTGGCTGCGGGACTCCATTCGACGAGCGGCGGCCCGGCGGTTACGCCCGGTGTGGTTGCGCGGACGTAGACATTGCCGTCGACCTCTTTCGCCTGTGGGCGCTGAAGTCTCGCGCAGAGTGCGCTCGGTTGCTCGAACCGCAGAAGCGCCCCGCGGAACGCTTCGCTCGCCACCAGCAGGTTGTTGACGAAAACGTGGCCTTCGCGCTCATCCACGCCCGGGCCCGTGGCGGGATGCCAGCCGAAGTGGTCGTTCGTTGCGCCCCGCTCGTTGCGCTCAAAGGATGCCGGCGTGTCCACGAACGTGTTGTTATACACTCGCACGTCCGCGGAGTTCAGCGTGCGCAGCCCCTTCTCGCAACGAACGAGAACGTTGCCCGCCACGATCATCCCTCGCGAGATTTCGAAGAACAAGCCGTCAATCGCCCCTTCAACCCAGTTGTTCACGATCACGCCATCGCGGTTGCCGACGTCGTACCAGATGCCGTTCGAGTACGGCTGCTCGATGACCAGGTTTTCGCGGCACGTGACGCGGCGGGTTTGGTTGAAAATCTTGATTGCGGCCGGAAAGTAGCCGGTAAGTTGTTTGATGTTGTTCCGCCGGACGATGTTCCGCTCCAGGAGGACATCGGATGATCCTATAACGTAGATCCCTTCCGTACCGGTGTCGCTGATGAGCGAGTTCCGGATGGTGAGGCCGTCTCCTCGGAAGTATCCGGCAACGCGCGAGCAGTACGTAATGGTCACGTTCTCGAGCACCGTGCCTATCACCTCTTTGCCAAACGTCGCAGGATCCGATGGGCCCACAGGCTCGTCGGTGGGTTCGTCGGCGACGGTAAAGTGCTTCTTGCCCTCCACCTCGAGCGCGCGATAGGCGTACTGCGTGAACGTGATCCCGCGAATGACCGGCCCTTTGTGGTCCGACGCCTTGCCGTGCGCCGGGCTACTAGTCCGCACAAGTGCGCTGTCGAAGGCGGTGATCTCCACCAGTCGATTCGTGGGATCGACGCCGATGTACACGTATCCGCTCGCGTAATCGATGTAGTACGAGTGGGCGTCGAGTTCCCCCTCCCAGCCCACCGACTTCAGCAACTCGCCCTCCACGAAAACCATATCGTTGTTGAACCGGTGCAGCGGAGTCCTCATGCCCTCAGTGTCGCGCCGCCACCAACTCAGGGGTGCGGCGGGGAATAGCCGCGTCCAGGAGGTCCTCCACACGTTGTTGTGCAGAGCCTCCCACTTCGTCGCCACCTGCGTGCCCTTGAGGATGGGCCGTTCGTCGGCGTACGGCTGTAGCGTGATGCCCTGGTTGAGGATCTGCCCGCCCATGCGGTAAACGCCCCCGCGCATCACAATCGCATCGCCCGTCACGACCCGTTCGATCGCCGCCTCGAGCGTCGTCGGTTGCTCAAGCGTCGTCCCCAAAGAGTCGGCCTTTCCGTCGGTGGCGACGTAATAGACGTGCGCGGCCTTCGGGATCTCGTAGCGCTGTTCGATCGGACCGTAGTGCCCACCCGGCGGTTGCGCGTACCCCGGCGTGGCCGCGAGGAGAAGAAGAGAGGGGGAGACGTAGTGACGAAACCACTGTGGCGTTTGTGGTGATTGTGGCGTTTGTTCAACCAGACGCATCTCATGTCCTTTCGAGCCGAATCAACCCATCAGCAAGAAGCTACCCGAAACTATACATACCCAGCGATGCGCTGTCACCGTCCCATCTGACTGGCAAACCCACATCGGGCACACTTCCAAAGCACAAGCTAGTGTCACCCAAATTCTAGGACACCGGTATGGCGGCCGGAGTTTCTCTGTTTTAGGGGCCTTTCACATTTAGCAGTTTGTTGAAAAACTCATTTTTGTTGAGTCTCCGAGGAAGTTGAAGCGTCTATAGAGCGTTAGGAACTTCCACCTCGGAGGAAGAGATGCGCGGAACCGATCAGAAGCAGGATGCGATGTTCAGTTATGTGTCTCCCGAGCAGAGAATACCTGCGGAGCATCCCCTGCGACCGTTGCGCCTGCTGATGGATGACATTCTGAAAGAGATGTCGCCGCGGTTTGCCAAGCTCTACGCGGACACGGGACGGCCGTCGATTCCCCCGG
>Ga0371490_1000058_pt1 | contig 135449 bp, 103 predicted proteins | sample MB2SIPfraction_FD_207959 | JGI IMG/M metagenome (GOLD analysis project Ga0371490, IMG submission 207959) | Lab enriched peat soil microbial communities from McLean, Ithaca, NY, United States - MB28FN SIP fraction | ecosystem: Environmental > Terrestrial > Soil > Wetlands > Peat | place: USA... | reverse complement strand
ACTGGAACTTTTGCATCGCCGGATGAACCCGTCGTTGACTCAACAGGCCCAGGTCGCGTAACGTGCAGAACGTCGAGAGCCGCTGCTTTCTCTTTCAGGTTTCAACTAAAGGCGGGACAACTTCGTAGTCGAATTCGAGAGGAGTTTGAGAACGGGCGGGACTACTATCATCTGCACGGAAGAGCCATACGGCTGCCGCGCGAGAGTAACAACTTGCCGTCGCGTGAATATTTGGCTTTCCACAATAGCGTGTTCCGCTAGCAGGCGTTGCCCCGCGTTCTGCTCACTGCCTTGTGCCGTATCATCCAACCTCAGGGCATCACTGAGGTCGCCAAGGCTGCCGGGGGCGCGAGAGTCTTCACCGGGCATTGTCGATTCATGACAACCCAACCTGACTCGACAGAATTTAGATTCTTCAACTACGGAAACGGCGTGCGAGGAAAAATGCTTTGACTTCGAAAGCGGACCCGATTGTCACTCGCGCCGCTGAGATTCTTGCACGAACCGGATCATCGGGGTTATTTGCCCCCTTTTGCCCCCTCGCGTTTTTGCTAAGTGCCTACCGATCAGTAGGATGATTGGTAGGGGCGGTGGGGATCGAACCATTAAGGACATTGAAAACGCGTAAGTTGCTGATTTCAGGAAAAGGCAAATTCGAGAAAAACAGCAGAAACGCCCAACCGAGGTACACGCCAGGTACACGGTGTAATCCTCGGCAGATACTACTGAGCAAAACGCTGGCCAAATCCGGGGACCGCCGCGAAGGATCGCTAGGATATCTACACGCCGACGGGCCGCACTCGTGCCGAAATACTATGTGACGAAAGAATGGCTACGAGTACCTCCCCGCCGAGGCGTTTCTTTCGTTTTGCCAAGGGGTGCTCGTTCTCGCCTACCGACATCCACTCACACTCTGGCGCTATCAATGTCTCAGCAATCTCAACTACAGCGCTCCAGTGAACTTCAAGCAGAGCGTCGGCCTTCTTGCTCATGCTTTCCCAAATATTACTGGCGATACTTCCGGCAAAGTGTTCTCTAACAGCCTTGAAGAAGTAGTCGTTGTCTGGCTTGGCTCCAGCTGTGTGAGACTGTGGAAACTTTCGCCATTGGGCGATTTGGCCTGCACGCACTGCTTGAAGATTCTTTTCCCAGTCAGCCTCGTCATCCCAATAGCTAGCCAATCCGTCCATAACGTCCTGTGCTGCTTCCCAAATCGTGATGCCTTTCGGTCTCAAGTCCAGCCCGAGAGCAGTAGCCACGACGATGTGCCCTGCCTCGTGGTAGGCGGTTTCCTCCAGCGTATTTCCAACAATCAATGTTTCTTCCACGACCCCTCGAATCAATCCGTTTCTTCGCCTTACCCAACTTGTTCTCAAGAGGAATGACGCTGGGTAGAACTAGATCGTTACTAGTTGCCGGTTGAGTTTTTATCCGACGGATTTTTCACCACTAGTCTTTTCATTACTTCCATAGCCTCCACGTCGGCAAAATTTAGTAGGATTCCGTCCGCATCGATTTGACGAAAAGGAACATCGGAGGACGCGGCATAGTGTGCGTTGATTAGGAAAAAGTCCTTTTGTCTTTCGGAATCACGAAGAATTCCGTAGGACTTCAACTCTCCGGTGTACACGTCGCCCCGCTCCTTCATTTTCGCCCGAATAAACGTGATCTCATCTTTGTGATTTTGCCTCAGGACACCATACCAGACGGGTTCCTCCTGCAAAAATGAAAGTATGCCAACTTTCGCGAGAGGTTCTCGAAACCAGCGAAAATCAAGTAGCCATCTTCGGATAGGCTGGTTGAGCGCAAGGACACCTCGCACAATGCCGAGGACAAAGCCTACGCCGAGACTCAGTAGGAAATAAACGAGCAGCAGATAGTGGTGGTCCCACGCCCAAGCAAGCAATTCTTTCTGTCGCAAAGCAAAGTTCACGGTTGCAAGAATCGAAGGATTCCATGTTCCGAGAGTGATTCTGAAGGTCGTGAGCAGAAGTAAATGGACGATTACACTATTCAAAACGTATTCGCCTGTTTCCTCCAAAACAGTTTTTTGTTCGAGGGATCGCGGAGAGATCGAGTGTCTTGACTGCTGGGCAATAAATCCTGGGACTATCGCAAGGAGAAAAATCAGAAGTCCGGCAGCATCGAACGTCATCTGGACGCTACGCTATTCCTTAGATTCTTTTCCTTGCCCCTGAGTGTTTGCACTTGCCGGTTGATTCTGAGCAACGACCTGATTCTGTGCTTGGACGAATGGATTGGGGGCAGGATTCTTGGGGTCCGAGGTGTTGAGAACATTTACACCCTTTCGCAGCTCGCCCCCGGGAGAAACAATATCTGCCCGCTGGTCAGTAGCGATTTGGCGAATCGGTTCTTTGCTCTGTTTTGTAGCCATCATCGAACCTCTATTAACTATGATAGCACGCTGCTGCGACAAGGAGCAGTGGGACATACGCAAAGTGGGACATACGCAAAGCCGATGGCAAATCAGGGGCTAGCCTGAGCGCTTGTCGTAATGTACTCGAATATGGCGTGGGACATTATCAAGGCAAAGCGCGCATCACTGGGCGACACCGCGAAGAGATCTGCGGCCTCTTTCGGCTCGTGCCTGCCCAAGTGCAACAGGTCGCAAAACGCGTCGAGCGACAGTTTCACGTTTTCCTTCTTCACTGGATGCAGAGATGAAAGCATGCTGGCAAAAAACTGTTGGTCAGGCTTGGCAAAACCGGAAGCTTTCGCCAGTGATTCGAAGGCCGAGTAGAGCTCCCCGAGAGTCTGTTTCCACTGGCCGTTTGCGTAAAGCTTCTCGGCAGTCTCGATTCTCGAGTACGAAGTGCGGAAGTTTTCGCCCGCTGTATTTCCCGGGAATCTGATTTCGAGAACCTTCACTTTTGAAAGATTCCATGCCAATAGGACTTTATCCACCCACTGCGACCTCGGGACTACGATATCGAGATAGCCTGAAGAGTGGGGGACCTCAAACCTCTCTCCCAGCGGGAACCACACAAGGCACGAAAACATGATCTGGAGACGAGCGTCACTTTCGCCCCGCGCATCCTCGAATCGTTTGATTTGCTGCCGGTCCAAGGTTACGAAGGCATCTTGCTGCCGGTCAAATGGTGTGGCATTGGGGACTGCGGCCAGCGGAGGGACCTCAAACTTTGCAAACTCGCCCACTAATTGGTTTTGGAGTGTTCCGGCAAGGCGCACTATCGTGTACTGCACGTCGCGCTTCTGGCCTGCTGGGAGAAGCTGCAATTTGAGCGGCATGTAGAGTACAGGCAACCCGGCCATTTCTCTCCCCTGCAAACTATTCGGGTCGAGGCGAACGGTAGCAACTTGTTGATCGGCTATGGTAAATGAAACCTCACTCATAATCAGCTTCCTCGCTTTCGGCCACGGCGATCTTTTGCCGCATTGATTGTAGCGTGGCAAAATCCTTGCATGAAAGACGAACTTATTGGGGCGTTGCTCCCCGCGGGTGTGGGGATCGCGCTCCTGCAAGACCCAAAGTGCAGGCGCGGATGTCGGACGGTTGCTGAACACCTGCTCTCACACGGGATTCAGGATTTCCTCAGCGGCCTTGCTGCTTGATTGGCAAACGCTATTGGCGCGATTTTCGAGTGTCTATTCTGTGCCTCGATTGTTTTCTGCTCCCCGCTTGCAATTCCGTAGACTTGGCAAACTAGAGGCTCAATGCCTGGTGGATTAGTAGGGCCAAGATTTCACGCGCTTTTCAAATCTTCGAACCAGTTCTCCACTGATTTTCGGCCTGCCCTCCGCGACTAACTTCCTTACGTAGTCTCGCGCAACTCTGCCCCCGTAAATCTGAGAGTTTTTCGCCGCGCCCTGGACGATGCGGTTCGCATCGGCAACGGAGAACGGCTCGAATTTCGACAAGATTTCAGCGCGGCGCGCCGACTCCTCGAAGGTGCTGCTGTGCAGAAACGCCGTGATCACGCCTTCTGTGATGGTCTCTTTGAAAACTGGTTTTGACGCAAGGTTGAGGGCTATCTTCCAACAGGTCTCTTGAAGGTCTTTTTGAGCCTTAAGGGCTTGAAACTTCCCAATAAAGCCGTAGGGGAGAACACTGAACCTTACAGGCAGGATCACCTTTCCCCTCGCAACCGCTGTTCCTGTCTCTTGATCGGTCCAAAGAGATGAATGAAAGCTTCTGGTAAGGAGGGGGATGAAAACGTCACAGTTCTTCAAAGCGCGTAAGATTTCCTTCTGCCATTCAACGGAAGGTTCGAGGTCCTCATGGGCCAGGAAGACATCCATACCCAAGACACTGAGAGCATCTTTCACACGGCCGGCAGTCTTGCGGGCATTATGGTGGTAACTCAGAAAGACCTTCAGCATAGGCTAACTGTGCACGATGATCTTGCGCTCCTCGTCGCTGATGCCGTACAGATCGTAAACCAAGTCGTCGATCTCGGCGTCGGTGGCGCCGATTTCGCGTTCCAAGCGTTCCAGCTCTGACGGCGCGAGCTTACCGGAGCGTTTGCGTGTTTGCATTTCCAACATACGCTCAACTTGAGTGATTAGGTTTTCGTGGAAAGCCTTGTCTGCCGCATTCCCATCGTCGATTACACGGATTGGCACCTTCTCCATGTACTGGTAAATGAGCCTGTAGCGGTACTCGCCCGCACGGATACCGAATGGAATGGAAATGTTGCTGATGGCGAACCAAAACAGTCGGCTATTTAGGATTCCGAGCAAATACTTGTCCGCAGTACCTAGGCAGTAGGCCGTATTAGCCAAGTAGTGACCCTCTGTGTCCAAGCAAAAGCGCGGCCCCTTCGCTATGTCTGGAAAGATTATCTTGGGAGCGTCAAAAATCTCGTAGTACGCAACGTCGTCCTGAATTTCAAACCATTTGTATTTGCCGGGCTTGCGCCCAACTGCGTCAGACGGGCTTTTCTTCGGGGTCAGCTCAGCTCTCCATTTTGATAAGTGCTCTCGAATGGCTGGATATGACGCAATATCGCAGCCGCGACGGGGGAATATTAGCCAAGCATCGGTGGCATTGAACGTCCATTTGCGGACGTCCTCACCCGCCAGCAGGGGCTTAATAAGCTTTGCGCTTCGCTTGTCTTTAGCGATCAGGGCCTTTCGCGTTTTACCGTCTATAACGAACGCCTCGTTCAGGCCGGTCGTGACGCCCCGAAAGAATCGTCGGTCCACAAAATCACCGAGAGGCATCCCGGCTTTCATGATCTTTTCAAAAACCTTATTCTCGGCGTCGCTCTTGAGTGACCAAGCATGCGACGTGAGGCGGATGGCTGGAATGGTATAAATCCGCTGTGCAACGTAAGGGCCTAGGTCTTCGAAATCGAGAGAGGTAACCCTGGCTATTTCGATCCGGCTGGGCTGCTTCCGTCGCGACAGCAGTGGGATGCAAACATAAGTGTCCTTAGCATTTTCAAAAACGGCCAGCCCGCCAAAGTCAACTATGCGAATGGCAGCCCCGGATTTCCTCAAAAACTCTCTGAGCCGTGTCGCGTACGTTGTGCGCAAGAAGCTGCTCGACACGATGATGCTGTAATAGCCTCCCTCTCGAAGAACGCGAATGCCTTTCTCCATGAAATAAACGTAGAGGTCCGCAACGCCGTCGAAGGATTCGTAGTGTTTTTCAAAATAGTCTTTGAACTCCGAGAGCGACTCTTGCCTAACGTAAGGTGGATTGCCAATAACCGCGTCAAATCCGCCTGCCTTGAGGACATTGGGAAATGCCGTGTCCCAGTCAAACGCGTTCACTCGGAACTTATCCTCATTGTCTATGAACGACAATTGCTGATTTTTGTAAAAATCCGAGCTGACGAGGGAGTTCCCACAGACGATGTTGTATTTGAGTTCGGGAAGAAGATGCTGCTTCGGGGGCAGCTGTGAGCGTTCGCCCTCAAGAGCCTTGAGGTAGAGGCTCATCATCGTGATTTCGACAGCTTGCGGGTCAATGTCAACGCCGAAGAGATTGTTCTTCAGGATTCTTGCTTTTCGGATAACGGACAGGCGTGGTTCGCCATTGTCTCCTTTGACTACATCAGGGAACAAGGGATGAACCTCAGCTTCTTTGGGATGCGCGGTCAAGTAGCGGACGTGATAATCGATGAGGCACTGAAAGGCTCCAATAAGGAATGAGCCGGACCCACAGGCCGGGTCCAGAATCCGGATTTTCTCAATTTGCCGGGGCGTTTTCCCTTCGATGAGCTTGCCCACCGTGTTTTGGACAATGTAATTCACGATGTATTCCGGGGTGTAATAGACGCCGCCAGCTTTACGGACTTCGGGTTTCTCTTCCACAAATACGCGCTTCGCCGTGACCCGGATGGTGCTGCCCAGGTAGCGCTCGTAAATCGACCCAAGGAGCTCGACGCCGATCACATCGAAGCGGTAGGGAGTTTGCGGCGGATACAACCGTTCGATAATCCGGGCCAAGATTTCCGAGTCGATTTTTGTTTCCTCGGACAGGTGAGGCTTGAAAATTTCACCGTTAAAATCCTCGTTGATCCTGTGGAACAGGTCGTTCAGCCACTCGAAAATGTGAAACTTTCCGCCGCGTGCTTTCCAATCGTCGACCACATCGCGCAATTGGTTTTTCTCAATAACGCGACGGTCTTCGGCGATGCGGATGAAAACAATGCGGTCGAGCAACCGCTGGACGATTTCGTTCAGCTGCCTGGCGGTAAGGTCCGGATTGTTTTTGTGAACGTTCCTGGCAACCTCCTCGCGCCAGCCGGTCATTTCGTCGAGGAAGGCCGTATCCACCGGGATGCGGAGGCGCTGCGTGCGCCGATCGCGCGGCAGCATTGCCTCAAGCGATCCTGCCAGAACTCGTACTTTAGAAAACTCCCAGAGCTTTTCCAGCTTCGGAACGTAATCGCTGTACTTGAGTTTTAGAAGCAGCCCTTCATCCGGCTTGCGCGCGTCCGGCTGGATCGAAGCATCGTAGAAGCGGAGCTCCTCGAAGTCGGTGAGCACTACGAAAAAGACCTGTTTGGTGTTCCAGGCATAGGTCTTCGCTTGAATGATGTGCTTGGCAGTATCCAGTTCCTCTGATGGAGCCTTGGCTTCTACAAAGAATTTTGTCTGGCCGGAGACGCGAAAACCATAATCAGGACGACCCCTGGTGTCCTCGGCGGCTTCGACAACAACTTCACGCTTATGGTGTGGGAGGCCCTCTTCGTTTTCTACGTCCCATCCAAGGGCCTTGAAGAATGGAGTAATGAAGTCGACACGCGCCTGAGCCTCGGAATAGCTCTTCGACAGATAGTGAGTTCGGTCTGATTCAAATCGGCGAATCAGTTTTTCAATCGTGGCTTTGAATGAGGCGAGGGAAGCCGACAAACGCCGCTCCTTTGACTTGGTACGTTTTCCCTTGAAGTGTAAATCGGGAGTCGCGGGGGTTCAAGTTAACTAAGCTCTCCTATTCCCATGGTGATCGAAAGGCTGCTGGCCTGGCTATCGACACCAAAGAACAGATCGTAGAAATAGCGCTCCTCAATTCGGTGCTATCATGCTCTCTCATGGAGATTCGCAATCTCGAAAGGTACAGGGAACGCGGGCTTGCGCGAATCGTTCTACTGCATCAACGCGAGAAGTGCCCGAAGAGTGGAACCGAGCCTGAGGATCATTGGGAAGACATCGTGGCTCGTCACGGCGATGGTTATGTGAAGCTCAGCGCCCATGAAGCTCTTCGGTTTCTTCCTTCAAGTCACACCTTTGATATCTGCGAGCAAAGAATATTTGCTCAAGAGTACTCGGAGTTTACAAAAGGTAAGATGCGATTGAACTCTGACGTGCCTTGGATTTATTGGACCAGAATTCCTCGTGCGCTTCTGTGGGCCGCACAATAGTCTAGAACTGAAAGGAAGAATTGGTGAGGACGCTGCGACAATTTGTGACCGGAATTGAGGCGATTCCGACGAACACTTCTTGGTACTTGGCAGACTTGGGAGAGGCGCGAGGAAAACAGGAGCTTTTTACAAAGCAATCTCCTCAAACACTCAAGGCCCTGCGAGAACACGCTTTGATTGAAAGCGCGATCTCGTCAAACCGGATTGAGGGAGTGGTTGCAGATCAGGCGCGCGTTGGAACAATTGTATTCGGCCACAAGCAACTGCGCGACAGAGCCGAAGAGGAGATTCGTGGCTATCGAGACGCACTGAAACGAATCCACGAGCAGGGTGCACAACTGGCCATATCTGAGGACACGATTCGAGAACTTCACGGATTGACTCGGGGCGGAGTTGGGGACGCGGGACAATATAAGGAAAAAGACTCCGATATCATTGAGAAGTCGCCCGATGGAAGGCAAAGAGTTCGCTTCCAGACCGTTCCAGCAAGTGAGACCCCAGCACAGATGCGCGAGTTGTTTTCACTGTGGAAAGACTGCCTTGAACAACACCGAATCCCTCCTTTGATTCTTTTGGCAGGCATGAATTTAGATTTCCTCTGTATCCACCCATTCAGGGACGGAAACGGTCGCGTTTCAAGATTGCTGCTCCTCCTGCAGTGTTATCACCTGGGTTTCGAGGTCGGACGCTACGTCAGCCTGGAGCGCGTAATTGAGGAGAACAAGGATCGGTACTATGAAACGCTGGAGCAAAGTTCCCAGCGATGGCATCAGGGGACTCACGATCCCTGGCCGTACATCAACTACATACTCTTCATTCTAAAGCGTGCATATCAAGAATTTGAGGAACGTGTTGGTCAATTAGGATCGCCGAAAGGCGCGAAGGCAGAAATGGTCTTGGCAGCTATTCGCGCCCAACTCGGGGAATTTCGGCTGGTGGATATAGAGCGTGCGTGTCCCGGTGTTGGCCGAGAATGGATTCGGAAGCTCTTGGTCGATCTGAGAAGCTCCGGCGAGGTGACTTGCCGTGGCAAAGGGCCTGCCGCGCGCTGGCGCAACGAAACGATTAAGGGTAGGAACTCTAAGTGAGCGTATTAGTGAGGGTAGGATCGCGTTTTGTGTCACCCACGCCCACGGGTTCCCATTCGCCTTCCTGACGCGGAACTTTGCCTTGGATAAAGTCGGCGGCTTTTTGGGCCTGCGATGCGGCGGAAACAAGCAACCGAGAATCAGACTTAAGCCGGGCAATCCACGTCTTGAGATAAGCAGCGGAGTTTTCAAGCGTCTTCTGCTCGATTCCTACAACACCGCACAACATGGTGGCGGTCATCTCCGCGATCAGTTCCTCTTTCGAGTAGGATTCAGAGGCAAAATGAGCCGGGCTATCGAAGTTCTCCCGGTGCAGGCGCTTTGGGTGTCCACTGCTGTGACCCAATTCGTGGAATTCGGTGGCGTAAAATTCTTCCGATGAATGAAAGAGAACGCGTGCTGGCATACCGACCACATCGCTGCTGGGTGAGTACCATGCTTTGTCGGATTGCTGGAACGCTGGTGGATTCGGCATATTCGCCACAATCTGCTCGCACGCCGCAATCGGATCGTTGGTGCGGGTCTCCTGCAGAAGGGAAGTGGGGATGTCGATCCCTTCCGTCTGCGAGAAGTTGAAGACGCTGTAATACCGGAGCAGAAAAGGCCGGGAAGTCTCTTTCTTGCCGTCCTGAGTGGTCGTCTCTTGTTCTTCGCCAACGTTCCAGAAGATGACGGGGGAAGACTTCTCGCCCTTACGAATCCTCCCGCCCAGCTTCGTTGCCTGATTGAAGGTAAGCCAGAATCGTGAGGGAAACCCCTGCGAGGCGAGGGTAAAGACATTGAGGCCGCGATACTCTTTTTGCGTGATCAGGTTTGTGGGAGTCCGACAGGTCCACGGCTTGCGCCAGGGGGCCACGCCGGATTCAAGCTGCTTGATGATTTTCTCGGTGACGATTTCGTAGACGCTAGGCATCGTATCCGCTCCAGTGAGAGTTAGTGTTTTCAGGCCCTTTTAGGGCATAAAAAACACCATGCTTTACTGGAGGCGGCCCTGGCCGTGGTTCGCGGCTGTCAAGCCCCGAAGCGCATTTCAGCGTAGCCCGGAGGGGCGCGGAAGCGAGCACGGTTGGGGTATACCGAGCGGAGCTGCACAAGAGGGCTTTACAGTGGGAGCGGACTACGGCCTATTTTGCGCCGAGTAAAGCATGTGGGCGTTATCCGAGGAGCGTCGGGGCAGCAAGGGCAATTCACGGTTTTGGGAGGGATGTGATCATTTGCGACTCGCTATTCTTCCAGATCGGCAAGGGCATATCTCACTTCTGGCATCGGATCATCCTTGGAGTGGTCGATCCAAAATGTGATCGCGGCATGAACCACACCAGCATGGCGCAATTGTTCTGCCAGCTTCACACATTGGGCGCGGATGTGAGTGATGTTGACGGTCCGCGCGTCATCCATGTCCCAAGATGTATACGCCATCTCAGTTTGCAACCTGTCCAGCACAACTAGCAACTCTTGCTTGTCGCCATCACTAACGTCACCGTCTTCCACGAACTTACCCGCTACATATAAAGCCGAAGACAACCAAGGCTCTCTTGCTCCAGCTGCGATTGTGATTGTAGCTTGCTTCAATCGCTGAGGAACTTTTCCAACAGAGCCTTTTCCTGAAAGAAGTCGCCAACGCTCAATGCCACTGAGGCTATAAACGACGGCATTCTGTTCACGACTAACAATCGCCCGATGAAGCAATTCGACAGCCTTATTCTCACGAGATCCTTCCAATCGCACGATCTCGGCAAGGGCGATTAGAGCAGAATTTAGTGTTCCTGCCTCAACTCTGTTGAGTAGCTTTTCAATTCTGTCTTTTCCCAAGCCATTAAGATCTACAACCGATAGAATTGACTCTGCTAGTGCGGGGCCAAAGACATCCATCATTTTGTCGTTGTAGCGGTCAAGGTCTATTGTGACGGGACGGGGCTGCCAAGCCAGGATTAGATCGAAAAGCTTGACTGCTTCAGTGCTGGTTAATTGAAATGCTTTTGATCCATCGCTTCGCGGGCGGGTCGCGCCGATGATTTCCTTAATTGGATCAGGGCTGACGAGACCGGACAAAACCGTAGCGACAACATTGCTCCTGAAGAGTCGCGTCAGATCATCCTTGTCGTGCCCCGGAATGTCGAAGAGCACATGCGCAAGTAAATTAGTATTTTGGGGAAGAGCCGACTCAGACTCTCGTATCGACCACACGGCCTTCCCAAATGAGATACCTTCCTCGGGAGTTAGTGAGCCGATTCGCTGCAAGTAGCCAAGGCGAATCGCTGCTCGTCCGCGGGTTAGCGGATCGCTACCGATCAGTTTTGAAATGAGGACCGCCACTCGCGAGGCAAATCTAGCCTCATCGGAACCGCGACCTCCTATTTTGCAGGGCAAGCGAGCCATCACTTCGGGCCATTCATCCAGCGGGCCGCCAGTCTGTCCTTGGATGCCGCGTTCATCCGGAAGAGGCAGATTCACAATATCCAAAAGCAATCCTGGGCGGTCGCTAGGTGAAGTCGCCAAGAGCGCGCGGCTTAACAAATTCCCGAGCGGTTCGAAAAGCGCCCAGTATCTCCAGTCTGGAGCGTGAGCGAGAGAAACAGCCTTACGAAATGCCGCGACGGCCTGATCGCCATCGAGTCTAACAACCAAACGAGAGAGGACTTCAAGTAGAACTCGTGAGCGGTCAACCCAAAAGTCGTTGAAACCAGGCTGGTGGAAACTACCCGTCGTGGCAAACCGCATTCGCCCAAAGTTGATCGCTGCCCACAAAATGTCGATCAATCGCTGCACAGTAACGAAGGGCATACGGGCCACTTGGACGCGACCGAACACTTTTTCGATCAGCTTGTCCGAAGGCCCTTTTAGAATTCGGATCGCGCGCAGTAACTCGCCCTCATCATAGCTGGTTGACAATTCGACTGCCCGGGAAAGACGGGAACGCAGCACGTCAACTGATCCAGCCATTGTCGGCAAGCCAACCTCATCAACGAGCCGTAGCGTGTCATTCATTGCCCAGCCCAACGAGCTTGAAAATCTCACAGTGGTCGTGTAGGCACCTGGGTCAAAAAGCGCGCTTTCGGATTGTGTGCCTTCTGTCCTCTCCCGAAATTCCACGCTTATTTGACGATCCAATTCGTCCAGCTCATCCCAAGGAAGACACTTATTCCGGCCAAAATAATCTGGCCACTCATTCGAGGCAATGAGCGGATCGTAATGCCCCGATTGGACGGAGCTAAGATTGGCACCACGAGCAAGGAATAGGGCCCACCCAAGTCGAGAAATGTTCCAAATCGACTTGCGGTCCCGAACATAGCGCTCGCGGACTTCTTGAAGGACTTCATTAATCAGTGTCGCGGCTTTGTCGAACTCACCCAATTCATAGTGGAGAGCTGCCCGCCTTATCTTCCATGCCGGATCTTCCCCGTCGATAGTGGGGATTAGCTTGGCAAGTGCCAAGTAGTCCAAATGATCGCGCGCCCAAAGACTCTCTTCATAGGCAATCGCTGCGACGACATCTTTGTCGGAGTTGTCATTTGTCTTGAAAAATATAACCCAGCGTTCAAACGAGGGACGGTCTCGTTCTTCACGTGCAATGCGCAGGAGAATCAAGGCGATTTCAAAGCGCTGCCGTCTTTGGATAGTAGAAGTGGGGTCTTCGACCACGTCGGCCAATAGTCCGCGTAACCAGACGGACAAAGGCAGAAATGCTAGATCGAGGCGCCAAACCATTTCGTATAGAGCTGCGGCTCGCTCGGAAGTTTGGAGATGCGCCTGCACCTGCCTGAACACGTATTCAGGGTTACCGATGTCAGCCCTGATTCGAGCTCGGTCCTCGGATGGACATACCAACCAGCCGGCATAAGTTTCGCGTTCTTTTTTCCAAGCAGCGAGCAGTTCCTTGAAACTCTCTACCAGCCCTGCGCTCTCAGTCCGGTTGAGCGACATCCCGAGCAACTGCTGCGACCGATTCGACCCCCTGTTCGTCAGCCACTGCGAGGCAGCCTTTGGCTTTGAGTTGAGCAAGAAGTCCAAGAACAAATCAGAAGCTATGCGGTGCCGATCCTCACCATCTGCCTCGTCAACCATGGGCGCAAAATCTATCGGCGCGACCTTTCTCGCTTCCAGATATTTTCTGTGCGCAGGGGACAGATTCAAAACCCCGACAAGATAAATACGGCGCGCAGAATCGCCGAGTTGATCTCGTATCCAGCCTGACCACCGAAGGAAGTTCGGATCGTCTCCAGAAAATCCCACAAGACAGAGTTCGTTTTCCATCAGAACTTGTTGGACTAGATTGACAAACGGCGCGAATTTCCTCGGAAATGTTCTATAGTCCTCTTCAGTAAAGATGAATGGAGGGTTTGATGGCATACTACCGTGCAGCTTCACAATCCGCGGAGAGCGCGTCCGAGGTATATCGGCAATCGTTCTTATGGTGTCGTAGGTCTCTTCTCTGTCGGTAACGTCTGCCGCACTCTCCAAAAGCGTGTCCCAGTTCGTAGTCAGGATATCCGTCCATGGGAGACGCACAAGCTTGTGGTGAAGTGGACCTGGCCTCCATTCCTTATCACGAACGAGTTCGTAAATAAGGCTTTCTAGCGCTGCTGGCCCTAGTGCGGCCTTGTATTCCTCCGCAAGCCTGAGGGGATCAGTTGTCGCGTCTTTTTCTCGCGAACCTGGGTAAAGACGTTCTTTCATGACCCGGTAAAAATCGGTCCAAAGTGGCGGTTTAGGGGAACTAGGTGCCGGGAGCACTGCATTGCGACTGAATCCGGCTCCGACCAGCACCGCTGCACCGCGCGTCTCGGTGACTCCCCACAGAGCCTCCTGAATCTGTCTGATTGCTGGGAAGTCTGACAGTTGCTCGATGGCAGTGTTTTCCTTCATTGGTTAGGAGACAGGTTTACACCCTGTCCTCTGTTCGAGCAGTATAGCGGAAGCGATTCAAACTCGAAACACCACGGCTGAAACGAATGTCGTCCAGGCTGCTCCAGAAATTGCATCTGTGTTGTTCCGAATCCCGAGTAGAGAAGAGAAGTAACGATTGTTCCTGTGCGGAAATCGACCAGGCTAAAGTAGAGCCCAAGAGAAAAGTCAGAATCAAGCAACGGACCTAACGGCTCAGGGTAAGGGCTTGCTCGAAGACTTGGTCTGCTGCCTGACTCAACAAAGATGTCGGGGCGATCTGTTGTACAACCACTGGGTCTGCGGCGCGCGTAGGCTGCATTGCGGATTGATGGGATACGTCGCGGCTCAGAGTTTCGCTTAGATTGCTTTTGTCGTTGGTATAGATTTGCGCGTCGTAGCTGCCACGCGACACCGCAACGTAGGCCAAGCGCCGATTGACGAGCTTTTCTCCTGCCTGCTCCGTGTCCACGTGAACAAGCACGCGGTCGGCGGTTTGACCTTGGCTGCTGTGGCTCGTTACTGCATAGCCGTAGTCGAGATGCGGATTCTTTTTGATGTTGAATGCGACGGCCCGGCCTGAGTCGAGGCGTAGTTGCAGGTTGCCGCTATCGTCGATCTTTTCGATGGTGCCTAGCTCTCGGTTGGCGATGTGTTGCTCTCTATTTGGCGCGGTGAACTGCACGCGGTCGCCTTCGCTGAACACCCGCTCCGCCTCTCGGTAAAGCGTGACGCCGTGTAAGCGGCGGGGATCGTAGCTCACCTGCTCGCCGTCCTTGTGCTCTACAGTGACCCGATTCTCCTTCCCGTCTACCCGCTCAACACGGGCATACTCTCTCGCCTGGATGCCATGTGCCTTGCTGCCCTTCGCGTAGCGTACGACATCGCCCGGCGCGTACTGTTCGGCCCATTGCCGGTCCGCGCCGGTGATCTCCTGCCTCGCTACCAGCACTTTCAACTGATGCTCACTCCGGCCCACCTTTCCTCGCGTTTGCATTTCCCGGTGGATGATCTGGTTAATCTCCATGCGCGATTGATTGTCGGGTGAGACGACAAGCGTCCCTTCCGGCTGCTTCGCGTACTCCCTAGCAATTTCCTTGAGCCGCTTACCGCGATCCGGGATTTCATGAATACGGCTCTGCGAATCGAGTTGCTCGATTGCTTCTCGCACGTTGCCCCGTGAGAGATGTTCCACGACTTCCTTCAGTGCCGGGTCTTTCTGCCGCACGATTTCGTCAAGCCGCGCCGTCTGAATTCCGGCTTCCTGCAATTGCTGATAGGGTGTTCCGGCTTCGACAGCCTGATGCTGGCGCGTATCACCTACAAGCAAAACTCGATCACTGTCCTTGAGCCGATGTAGAAATTCGTTCATCTGCCTTGTGCTCGCCAGACTCGATTCGTCCAGGACATACAGACGCTTTTGCTCGTCGCGCTGGCCCTCGCCCTGAGCAAGATGCCGCTGCAAGGTACTCGATTCAATCCCGGCCTCGCCGAGTTTCTGTGCCGCCCGTGATGTCGGCGCAAATCCCTCGACCACGTAGCCCTCTCGCTCCACAGCTTCGCGAACTGCCGATAGAGATGTCGTCTTCCCCGCGCCGGCGATTCCTTCAAGCGCCATCACCTGATCGCGGTTCAACAAGATTTGCTCGACTGCCGCGCGTTGGCTCTCGTTTAGATGGGAATGTTCTCCAGCGACCGTTCTGCGTGTATCGGTGCTAACAAGCGCTTCATGTCTATTCAGCCCGTCCCGCATGATCTGAATGGTGCTGCGCTCGTAATCGAGCATTTCTTGGGTCGTGAATGCGCGCCCAGGGGCACTCGTCCTCTTCTCCACTGCGACGAACTCACTGGCACTAACCCGTTTCTCAAACTCGGACCTAACGTCCGTGAGCGTCGCTGTTCCCATCGAACGTCTTAGCGCATCACGTAACAACTCGCGTTCCTCGACAACGGCCTCTCGCTCCAGATTTCTTTCCTTGGAAAATGTGACGGCGGATTGTGCCGTCGTGCGGGGAGAATCCGGCTCGATTTGAGATTCTCTCTGCATGGCTGTTGCCACTACATGCGTTGGCTGATTTCCGAAGGCTTCCGCCATTTGTTGGTGGCGCTGCTGCATCTCCTCCTGTGAAAGTTCAAGCTTTGGTTGGCGGGTTTTATGCGCCGCGATTTGCGCGGCGTCGGCTCCACGCTGATTCTCCTTGGCGAGATGCTCTTCGATCTGCTGGCGGCGCGGGCTCGATGCGGCCAGGTACTCCTCGCTGTAGCCTTTGATTTCCGGCTGGCTGCTCTTTCCACGTTCGATTTCGTAACCCAGTGCTTTGAGCCGCGTGGCTAATTCCGAGCGGTACACCGCCGTCGCATACTGCTGGGTCTTGTAAAGCTCTCGGGGCTGTAGCGCGTAGGTTTCTCCGGCTTCCGTTTCTGTGAGATTGAAGAAAACCACGTGCGTGTGCAATTGCGGCGCGGCATAGCCGTCCACTGGCCTCGCGCTGTCGTGCTCGAATTTCGCCGCTACCCACTTCCCGGTGGTCTCTGCGGGAAGGTTTCCGCCGATGCGGGCCTGCGTGTATCGCTCAAGCTCGTCAAGCGCAACAGCAACGCTCTGTTGATGCGCCTCTCGAATTCGTCCGTCTCCACCGACAAGCGCAGTCAGAGATACACTCTTGGGCGCTGAAAACGTCGCATCCCAGCCCGCGCGATGCTCCATCGTGCGTATCTTCTGGCCGCGTTCGTTCACGTATTCTCGCGCTGCCTTGTGGCGGACAAGCTGCTCACCTGTAATCGGGTGCTGGCCTTCCGTGAGCTGTTGGAACTGTTCCTCGTCAACTTCACCGCGCAGTCCCCATTGCTGGGCAAGTCTTCCGTGCCATTCGCCGCGTATTTGGTCGCCCTGCGTGTAGTAGTTCTCGCGGGCATTGGAGAACTCTTGCGCGTGATACGCCCGGGCTTGAGTTGCACTGAGCGGATTGGAAATGGTCAGCATCGTCGTATTGGCCTACCGGAAGAAATGCCCTTGCCATGAATTGGAGCGTCTCAATTCCTGTTCATGGTCTTGTCTGATTTCGTGCTGTGTGAGTGCCTGTTCCGGCCCGCCGCTAGCGCCCGCCGTGGCTGCTGCCGTCTTGGGCGGCTCTTCCGGGCGGACCTCTGCGGGTCGCTGGATGTACTTCGGGTGCTTCTCCAGCAGATCGATAAACGGGAAACTCATGCGCACCACGAGGTTTCCGCTCTTGAGATACCCGTGCAGGTTCTCAAGCCCGCTGATCTCGGAATCCATCACCAGTGGCACAACGTCGCGCTCGTTGTTGTAACTCGTCGTATTGCGTTGCCCTCCCAGCTGCCCGCTTGAGCGACTCTCCCGCAACCGCTCGATCTCGAGCATTCCAATGGTGTCTGAAATCCATTTAGCCGCATGAGGCTCGCTTGTGCGCAGGAAAATCTTCGTGGCCGGCTGTGACAGCATGGCCTCAGCCTCGTGGCCGTAGCGCGTTTCCAGTTGGCTCCGGCCTTGAAAGCCAAGAACGACCGGGTTGTTTGATTTACGGTTCTCGGTAACGGCTGTGTGCAGTTGCGGCAACCGCTGCAAGGTCGCCAGTTCGTCCAAGACAAACCACACCTTGCGCGAACTTGTCTGGCCCTGGTTCATCAATCGCAACACCAGGGTATCGAGCCACAGGCTTGTAAGAGGCAAGAGACGCTCGCGCGTCTCGGAAGTACTCGTAAGAAACAGCCAACCCTTGCGCTGCTTCGACCAGTCCGCCGCGCTCCAGCGTCCGTTCGCCTCGGTCTCTGACGGCAGTAATTTCAGAGAGTCGGCAACCATGTTGAGCGAGGCCAGAATGCCGCTCCGCTGTGCCGGGGCTTTCTTGTCGATCATCACGGCGTACTGTGTGCCTCTCACCCTTTGGTCAATCTCTTCCTCATGGCACATCCACCAAGCCATCTGCTCGGGTGTTGGCCTATAGGTCAGAAGATGAGCGAAGATTTTCCTGGGTCCTTCTACGAAGAATTGGTTCTCATTGCGGCGGTCGGGGAACAGCGATGAAGCTAAAGTGAGTGCCTCTGCCGGGTGTCGCAGTTCATCGCCGGGACTCCAATACGGCATCCGCTGGTCCAGAGGATTGAGAATGGCATCGCCGCGCTCGGGATTGTAGAATTCCGGCGTGTAGTCGAGTGCCGGATCGTAGACAATGGCGGTCTCGCCGCGTTGCTCAATTTGGAGCAGAATCCGCCGGATCAAAGTGCTCTTGCCGGTACCTGTGTCGCCCATGATGAGGATGTGGTTTGGTTCTATCCTGAGGGGGAGTCTGACGCTCGGCACAATGCCGAACTGTCTTTGCATGAACGTTCTTTCGGTCAACTCGAAGCCGATGCCATCGGAACGATTCCGGCGATTGAATTTCCGTGGCGTGACCAACTCCGGTCCCTTGAGCCTTCGTCCTTCTCTCCGCTCGCGGTCGCGCGCCTTGTCCTTCGGGATCGCTACCACGAGGCAAACCAAGAGCACAACCAAGCCGCCCCACAACGCTGGCCTCAGGAAGTCCATAGCCGTTTGGTCTTGGTAAACCCAATGGCCTAGAAACTCATGCAACTTTCCGCTGTTGACCTGTACTGGCTGCGATACGAACCGGAGGTCGCCAATCTTCACTGCGTCGTCGGTGAGCGCCAGCGTTGTCTCGCCACCCTCTGTCTTTACCTCTTTAACCTCGCCCTCGCAGGCCCAGTGGCTACCCTTCTTGGTAATGACGGTCACCATCTGATAGCGATCGCTCTTCGCAAAGCTCGTCACACTTCTGAGCCCGCTACGGATGTACGTCTTGAGATAGAACCTCTGCAAAGGTGTCCATACTTCGGAATAGCGGTAGGCACAAATCGCCACCATGCTCACGAGCGCCAGAAACACCGCTGTCCAGGTCCACACTGCATGACGATTCGGCCACACGCCCGCGTGTTTATTTCGACCCCACTCCTGGCTCATGACCGCCCCCCTGCAACGGCTGCCGCAAGGCGCTCTTGTACCCTCTGGAATCTCTCCTGGTCCGCTAGTTCGACTAGCCCCTTGAATTCTTGCTCCGTGAACTCCTTTTTCTGTCCAAGTTTGCTAAGGGCATTGAGCAGGATCATCCGCAACGCCATGAACTCTGCAAGCATGGTCTGCTCGGTGGCGCTGGGCTTCTTCGCTTCATTGGCATTCGCCTGAACCAAGAGCACCTCACGGCACCACTCGCCCAGCGTCAAACCCTCACGCTCGGCCACAGCCGTAAGCTGTTCGTATTCGCTCTCTGTCACCTTCGAACCAACAGTTCGATTGCGGAGTTGATCGGCTGGCATCACCAGAACCTCCAAGAAGGAACTTCATCGAGAACAGACGGCTCAACAAAACAAAGAAGTTAACGAGCAGCGCCGAAAGTTAACCGCCAGCGCCCGAAATTCGCTAACTCGCGCCGCGTGAGGAAGTTAACCAAAAGCGCCGCGCGGCGCTTTGCAGCACCCAATTTGGGGTGGCGTGTCCGTCCAACTCCCGGTGCCGAAGGCACCGCTCCTCGTAAAACGTGGCGCAAACCAGCGATTCGTGCAATCAACCCTGTTGCCCGTACTCCAACTGAAGCTCCTGCAACCACCGCTGAACCTCGGGGATCGCCCACGCCTTCTGAAACAGTTCGCGGAGGGTGTCGCATTCGTTCTCGGAGAACTCGATGCCCACGTCGCTCTGGCGGAGCCAAAGCGTGAACTTGGCTGGCCCCTTCTCCTTGGTCCGCGTCATGAGAAAGTGTCTGCCATTCCAAGAACGCTTGGCCGACCATCCGTCGAGCATGGCGTGGAACTCGGCCAGATTGGGATACCGGGCAATGAGATGACTCACCCGGCGCACTGGGCCGAGGTCGATATGCACACCCAATTCCGGGCGTCCGATGCCCGTAAACGATAGCTCCAGATCACCCGACTTCAATGGCTCGGGCAGGATAATTCGGTTGCGAAAATCATCCTCGTTGGGGCCCGCCGGTCGCACTGGCTGGCGGTCATGCCGCACCCAATGGCCCCGGGCGGCAAGGCCCCAAAGAGTCGCCCAATATGGGGCAAGGATTTGGTCGAGTCTGGCACTCTCAACCCCCTCATCACGAATCGCGGTGAGGAAGCATCCGCCAACTGTGCCAGGGCTCTGCCATTTCTCGGGCGGCTTCAGCAGTTCCTTGCGGATCGAGATTTGCTTGAGAACTGCTTGATGTCTCTGCTCGGCATCATCATCCGAGAGCCGAACATTCGTGGAATGGCCACCGAGGTTTCCGAAGTAATACCAGACATGGTTCGAAGCTGGCTTCTTCCGGTTTTGATAGACGGCCTCGAAGGCATCGAGCATGGTGAGATAGGTCTCTCTGGATGGAATCGCAGGCCAAAGCAGCGGGGGCTCTTGGGTGTCTTCCTCTGTGCCGATCTGCACGTACTGGGTGAGAACATCCCACTCGGCAATGGCCAGGGTGTGCTGTGACTCCCATTTCTTACGAATGTGGTAGAGCGAAGCGGTTGGTGTGCTCAACATTTCATGGCGCGCCGTCTCGCGGTCCATTCCGGCAACGCGCTCCTCAATGACAAGGAAAGCGGCCTCACCCAAAGACACCTCACGTCCCATTTGTTCGCTGAGGACCTTCTGGTACCGCTCCAAGAGTTTGAGCCGGTCCTCGTTCAGGCGGATAGAAATGACCTCATGCCTGGGCTGCTTCTTTAGGATTGACATCATGGTTGACAAGTTCTCCTACACTGCTGTACAGTGTTTACGTTATCGTAGCTAGCTCGGCAACGGAATGCAAGAAGAATCTTCTGCAACGCTTCCCAGGAGGCCGAGGGGCTATTTCGACGAGACAGTTGTCGATCTTCCTGATCCTGTAGGAGTCACTAACGCGCAATGGCCGTACCATCCCAAATCGAGACCTCGGTGCACATCGAACGGCACTATGCCGTTACGGAAATCGCCGAAATGTGGAGTCTAAGTGCAGATAAAGTTCGCGAGCTTTTCGAAAACGAGCCGGGTGTGCTTCTAATCGGAGAGAGAAGTCCACGCCACAAGAGGCGGTACGTCACGCTGCGCGTTCCTCAAACTGTGCTCGAAAGGGTCCATTCTCGCTTATCATCGAAGTCAGGCGTCCGGTAGGATTACAACTCAATGCTTACGATCTATCGCCGTCACCGCAAGAGTTGCAAGCAGCGCGCTAAGGGCAGAAAGTACCGCCACTGCCAGTGCCCTATTTGGGTTGATGGGACTCTCGGCGGAACGGAGTTGCGTGAATCACTCAAGGTCCGGGATTGGCAGCGAGCCCAAGAATTAGTCCGCGAATGGGAGGCTGAGGATCGGCGCACACGCCAGCAGGAACAACAAATCACAATTAAAGACGCCCATGAAAAGTTTATTGCCGATGCAGAAGCGCGAAAGCTGAACGATTCCACGCTGTACAAATACCGCCTACTCTTCCGACAGCTCGACAGTTTCGCGGAAACCTACAAACTGCAATTTCTCACCCAACTAGACCTGGATTCGCTTGCAACGTTTCGCGCAACGTGGACAGAAGGCCCGCGCACAAGTCTTAAGAAGCTCGAACGACTGAGGGCGTTCATGCGCTTCGCCGAAAAGAGAAAATGGATTGACCATAACCCGGCAACTGAACTAAAGGCTCCGAAGGTTTCCAATAAGCCCACGATGCCTTTTACGCGGGAAGAAATGATCCGCATTCTCACTGCCCTCGGACCCTACGGCAAGAGCGCCGGCATTCGCAACGCCCAACGCCTACGCGCTTTTGTTCTCCTGCTTCGTTATTCGGGCTTACGGATTGGCGATGCAGTCCAGCTTGACGTAGACCGGGTTGCAGACAATAAACTGCTGCTGCACACAGAGAAGACGGGAGTGCCTGTGTACTGCGTATTGCCGGAAATGGTCGTCAGAGCGATGGAAGCGGCCCCTCATTCCAGCACGCGTTATTACTTCTGGACAGGCAAGTCAACCGTGCGCAGCGCCAAAGGAAAATGGCAACGCAGGCTCCAGCGGCTGTTTGAATTGGCAAAGGTGACGACCGGCCACGCCCATCGGCTACGCGATACATTCGCTGTAGAGCTGTTACTCGCTGGCGTACCGCTCGACAGGGTTTCCGTACTTCTTGGACACAGTAGCATCCGCATTACAGAGCGGCATTACGCGCCTTGGACGCGTTCCCGACAGGAACAAATCGAGGCTGATCTGAGGGCCGCTTGGAGCAATGATCCCGTCGTGCTCACGGACGGAAAGGGTACACCGGAGATGCAAGGAAAGACGGGGCAAATCAACTGAAGTGGATGCCGACGACTAGGAGAGCGCCGTGGGCTCAACCGAACAACCAGATCCCGTCAGGGTCGCACTCGAAGGCCTAGAGCTCCCTGACGACGGGAGCGTGTGGGTAGGACCTTACGAACAACTTCATGGCGCAGGATACTCGTTATTGCGAGCAAAACGACACGGCATCTACGCACGAGATATTTGTAATTATCACGCGCGTGTCAGAACGAAGATTGTTGCATTGATCTTGCAGCACGACGCTACCGGTCAGGTCGAGGACAGTTCGGCTCTAGATAACGCACTCGGAGGATTTTACTTTAATGCCGCAATCCAGCGAGTCGTTTGGGCGTCAGAACGTCTCATTAAGAGCTTCGTTGGCATCCCGTGCGCTTGTGGCCGCCCGCCGGAAGCACACGCGAATTCGCGAAGATTCGGCAAACTGCTCCAGGATGCCAAGGTGCGTGTCGAACATATAAAGTCAGAAGACAAAAACGGGATAGCGAGCACCGCCGCAATGCTTGATGAGTTTCCCGAAGAAGAATACAAACGGGAGACTCAATTTGATCCAAGGTTCGCTCTTGCAATGCTCCGCTACGACGTGAACAACCGTAAGCACGCGATCTTCAGTCCCTTAACGCGGGACCGGCGAAGCGCCCGCCGAAATTATTCTGTCGACGCGAAGAGTTGGTCTAGCGCGTCCCAAAACGATCAGATGCAGCTTGCGTGCAGAGCCTTCCAAAAAGTCTGCCTTGCCTACAACGAAATGAGGAGATGGCAGCCCCTCGCTCGGACGCGGCGCGACGCGAGCGGCGCACATTCAAGCGAGAACGTTACCATCAACAGCGTGCCCTCAGATGAGTCCTCCCGATAGACGCGGAACCAAGATCAAGGCAGAGTAATCACGCGCTGTATGCCGAGTTCCCGACCTCGACGGACTGCCGCATGAGCCATCCGCAGATTCGACCCACGACGTTCGCGGCCAATCGCTTAGAAGTTCTTGCGAATTCTCAGCGGACAAGTTTCTAGTGACTGATACGCATCGCGGATTCAGCAAACGCTTCGCTGCGAAGCACCTACCCGCCTCGACGTGTATATTCAGCTTATGCGCGGGCTCACCATCCGAGACATGCATCTTCTCGCTAAGAGTCGGGGCGGGAAATGTTTGGCAAGGGCTTATACGAATGCGCATGCGAAATTACGTTGGCGTTGTGCCGAAGGGCACGAATGGGCAGCATCAGTCACAAGTGTAAGGAACGGAAACTCCTGGTGCCCAACTTGCGCAGGGCACAAACCCCTGACTCTGAGCGACATGATTTCTATCGCTCGGTCAAGGGGCGGAGAATGTCTGTCTAAAAAATATGTCAATAACAGTTCGAACCTCCGATGGCAATGTGCTGAGGGTCACATATGGGAAGCGACGCCCAGTAATATTTCAAAAAACAATGGGACTTGGTGTCCTTGGTGTGGCGGTGTAGGACCGCGAAATTTGGATCAGATGATAGCTTTGGCCCAAGAGCGCGGCGGATTTTGCCTCTCCAAGAAATACGTGAACCTTCGCACCAAATTGTTGTGGCGTTGCAAGAACAACCACGAATTCCGAATGTCTCCCGGCCACGCAATTCATCGTAACCAATGGTGTTCCCTCTGTACGAAGTTCGTGAGTGAACGAATCTGCCGGGGCATTTTTGAAACCCTCTTTCAGAAAAAGTTCCCCAAGACACGACCTCATTGGCTAACAACGGGTCGTAACGAGCGCAGTGAATTGGATGGCTACTGTGCCCAACTCGGACTGGCTTTTGAGTACCATGGCGAACAGCATTATCGACGTGTCCGGCACTTCCACCGCCAGACGTCCATTTTCGTCCAAAGAAGAACCGACGATCTGCGAAAAATAAAGTTGTGCCGTAATCGTGGAATTCAGCTCGTTGTTGTTCCCTACAACATAAAATACAGCCGCATGGAAGTCTTTATTCGAGAGCAGGCGAAGAAGCGCGGCATTTATGTTCCCCGCAGGAGCCAAGTGGATTGGAAGAAACTTCCCAAAGTCTACGATCCCGGAAGTCTGACGCGGATGCAGCAAGTAGCGCGTCGTCGGGGCGGCGAATGTCTGTCTACGTTCTACATTAACAACTCCACTAAGCTCAAGTGGCGCTGTGCTAAGGGACACGAATGGAAAGCGGTACCAAGTCACATATCTCTCGGAGGGTGGTGTCCGCAATGCTGTGGAAAGAATAATCCTAGGAATTTGGAAATGATGAAAGCCCTCGCCAAAAGACGGGGCGGGAGATGCCTATCCAAGGTTTACCGAAAGAATGAATTCAAATTGAAGTGGTCCTGCGCTGAAGGGCATATATGGCTAGCGCCGCCGAGTGGAATTATCGGGGGTCGCTGGTGCCCAATTTGTGGCGGCAGTTCAAGAGACACATTAAGGAATATGCGCAAACTCGCGGAGTCCAAGGGCGGAAAATGCTTGTCAAGAAGGTATGTCAATAACCATACGAAGCTCAAATGGCGCTGCGCAGAAGGACATGACTGGGGAGCAGTGCCAAGTACAATTAAATTCGGAGGATGGTGTCCGAAGTGTGCTCACTTACATAGGAACGACCATTTGCGGCTTACCATAGGAAAGATGCACGAATTGGCTCGGAAACGTCATGGTGAGTGCCTGTCCAAAACATATATTAACAACCACACGAAATTGCAGTGGAGGTGTGCCGAAGGCCATACTTGGCAGGCAATGCCGGGAAAAATCCAGCAAGGACGGTGGTGTCCCGAGTGCAAGCGCCTGCACTTGGGAGATAGCCAACGGCTCTCAATAGAGGACATGTATAAACTTGCAAGAAAACGTGGTGGAAAGTGCCTTTCACAGACCTACAAAAACGCAAGCACAAAGCTAGAATGGCGCTGCGCGGAGGGCCACACGTGGTGGGCTGTGCCAAACAGCATTCAGCAAGGGAGTTGGTGCCCGACTTGCCGCGAACCAAGAACATGAGACATGCAAGGGACATGGGGCGTGGTTGAGCCAAGATACAATTCTCAAATCAAAGGGGACGCCAGGGGTACACGGAAAAATCGATCTGAACAAATACTTGTATCGTCAGTCGGTTAGGTTGGTAGGGGCGGTGGGGATCGAACCCACGACCTTTGGCTTAAAAGGCCACTGCTCTACCACTGAGCTACGCCCCTGAAAAGGGATCGTTTGATTCTAACGTGTGCGTCGAGAACGAGCAACCGCCCATTCGCCGTACATACCACTTGGCGCACACCTTAAGATTCGGCGCGGCTATCTCAAGGAGAAGGCGCGGATGGCCAGCGAAATCGCCGCGCGCGGACTCAGTCGGCGGACGTAACTTCGCTCGGCTGCGGGATGTCCCGGGGGCGTTTGCGTTTCCAGACGTAATCCTTGCGCAGCTTTTCCTGGTGTTTCTTCACCTGGTGTTCGATTTCGGTGAACGCTGCCTTCGCGCTGCTTCGGATATCGGGTCCCAGGCCGGTTGCATGCATCGTTCCGGTAGGGAGTGTGAGATTGAGCGAGAAGCCGAATTCGGTTTTCCGCGGCGTCTTTTCAAGCGAGGCGTGAAGCATGACGAGGTCGGAAGCATAGCGTTTTAGCAGGCGATTCAACTTCGCAATGTGGCGTGCAGCTTCGTCGTCAAATGTCTGGCGAAAATCGGCTTCGATGTTACTGTAAGAGATTTTCATTCGCGCACCTTGTAATGGTTTGACCCGCTTTCGGAAGGGGCTCTCAACATTGATTTGAGGTCAGCATAACGCTCTGGGCCATCCGTTGCAACCGTAGTGTTCTTCTTTGTAATCGTCCGAGTCACCAAAACCAATAGCCGCGCAGATTGACAGGCCCCCCGAGCCATCATAGGCTTTCGGTCATCAAACGAGACAGCGTGCCATGACCTTGCAAGCAAGAGCCGAAGCCACGAAGAAGCCGCACATCCTCATCGGGCCAGCAGGGTGGTCCTACCCCGACTGGAACGGCATCGTCTATCCTTCACACCGACCGCATGATTTTCACGAGGCGAGTTATCTTGCGGAATTCTTCGACACGATCGAAATCAATGCGTCGTTTTATCAGCCGTTGCGGCCTGCGCTTGCCGCCCAGTGGCTCGACCGCGTAGCATCCAATGCGCGATTTCTGTTTACAACGAAGCTCTGGCAAAAATTCACACATGAAGGTGGAACTACAGCCGAGGACGAGCACGCCGTCCGTGCCGGATTCGACCCGCTCTTGGCAGCGGGCAGGCTGGGCGCTGTTCTGATTCAGTTTCCGTTCTCATTCCATCACACACCGGAAAATCTCGCTCGGTTGAAGAAGATTCTCGACGCGTTTCACGAGTATCCGCTCGTCGTCGAAGTGCGTCACTCATCCTGGTCGCGCAAGGAATTTTACGAGTTGTTGCACAAGCGCAGCGCAGGTTTTTGCAACATTGACCAACCCGTGATCGGACGCTCGGTGGAACCGAGCGATCACACAACGTCTCCTGTGGGTTATGTGCGTTTGCACGGCCGCCGCTTCGACACGTGGTTCAGCGACGACCCCACCGCGCCCCCCGAGGAGCGCTACAACTATCTATATTCAGAGAAGGAGCTTGAACCCTGGGCGGAAAGAATCCGAACTGTCTCGAACCATACGCAAGCCACCTTTGTAATCACGAACAACCACTATCAGGGCAAGGCCATCGTCAACGCGTTGCAGCTCATTCACCTGCTCACTGGCCGCAAGGTGAAGGTTCCGGAAACGCTCCGGCACCACTATCCGCAATTGGAAACCATCGCGGACGAGCCATCGAAAGAACCCACGCTCTTCCCTCTTCCTCCCAAGTAGGCGCGCACTCTTCCTGCTGCGGTCCGGACACACCAATACTCAATGGCAGCAAGTGAGCCGAATTTTCGGTCTTGAGGCGAAGTTACTTCTTGAAGAGATCTTCGAAGGCTTTGCGCGCGTCGTTCGTGCGTGGTGCAGTCGCAGCAGGGGCGCCCGCCGCGTAATTCACTGGCGATGTGTCTTTCTCGACAGTGACGCGGAACTCGAAGAACGTGCAATCATTCTTTCCGTCTTTCTTCGCGATTCGCTCGGGAATCGGCTGCGTGCACTCGAATTGCTTGCCGGTATCGAAATGCACGCACTGCTTGCAACTATGCATCGCGGCATGACACCGCGGGCATTCGCCGTTCGGATCGAAGCCGGGCATGAGGGCGGCGCCGCAACTCGTGCACCGGGCGCGCGTCACAGTCCCCACCATTCGGGGCGTGCGCGGCCCGAGCATGTCCTGCTTGGGGCGTGGCTCGGCTGAATGCTCGCCCCGCTCTTTCTTTTTGTCGGGGGCGTCGTGATCTTGATAGCCCCTTTGCTTATACTTCCGGTCCATTGAAACCTCCGGGGGATAGACCCATCATACATTGAAAACTCAAATGCAACTCCGCAATTGCGCGAGCCGTGCCACAAAGCAACGGTGTGTGTGCAACACGAATCTTACAAACAGACGTCAAGCACCTTGATTGTGACGGTCAGCCCAAAACTTGCACAGCCCTTCGTACGGCAAGTCCGGCTGGAGAAACCTAACCGGGCGTCCCAGATCGCTCAACAGCGCTTCCGCGGCCATGTACCCGCTCCTGACGGCTCCTTCCATCGTCGAGGGCCATCCCGTGCGAGTCCAATCGCCTGCGAAATAAAGATTCTTCACCGCGCTCCTCTGCCCCGGGCGCAAACGATCCACGTTGGGCTCCGGAGAGAAGGTGGCGTCAACCTCTTTGATTACCGTCGCCTTCTCCAACTTCGCTTCGCGGGTGGCCGGCAGCACGTCGGCCAAATCGTGCAGGCAAAGGTCGATGATTTCCTGCCGCGCCCGAGGTATCAAGTCGTACGAGGCGCTGATCACGAGCTGCAGGTATTGTCCGTTCACTCTTGTTCCTCGGTCAGCCTCACGCGCCGCATGGTTGCCATTCGCATCGGTCTCGGCGGCCCGGTGCAGCAGCGTCTTATTAAAAATCCACTGGGTCGAATGATCGAGTAGCGCCAGAAAAGGCTCTGTCATCACCGTTCGGTCGAACCACAAGTGAACGCCCGTGATCGGCGATGTCTTTATATGGCGAAGACTCTCAAGCGAGCCGCCCTTTTCTCCCATTTCTGACGGGAGCAAGGCAAGTAGCGCTTCATGCGGAACTGTGGCGAGGCAATTGTCCGCTGAAACCTCCGAGCCATCCTCGAGAATGGCCCCGGCAAAGCAATTCTCCCGCACGCGAATCTGACGGACACCACAGCGCTGCCGCACCTCCCCCCCACGCCCGGCGATCTCTTCGCGGCAACCATCGTACAAGTCGGCGAGCGGTACGCAGGGAATGCCAAGGCGATAGCCTTCCCGGCTCCCAAGAAACGCCTTCCAAAAAACGTCGATGCCGTAGCGAGCACCGGCGCGGAAGAGTTCCTCGTCGAGCGCGCTCACCAACACGACACGCCAGAACCGCTCGATCGCGTCGGAAGACTGATTCATCCTGTGCAGCCAGTCGAGCATCGAGATGCCCTCGATGCCTGGCGGCTCGCCGCCGGCTCGCGCAATCGCCAGCATTGCCTTCGCTATCCTTCTCTTGTCGGTCAGGCTCAGCCCGCTGAAAAGCAGGAACGATGGCGCCATGTGAAATGGCGGAGGTAGTGGCGAAGCTTCAATCGTTGACCGGCACCCCTGGGCATCCGCGAAGAAGAGCCGGTCATAAAAGCGAATCTTGCCTTCCGCCCCGACGCGACGATAAAAATCAGCGAGGTTCGTGCAACAACCTAGGGTGACGTGCTGACAATTGTCCACCTCGCTCCCGTCTGGCAGCGTATAGGAAGTGGCGCGCCCGCCCAGATGCGGACGCTTCTCGAACAGGCGGACCTGCAGGCCCGCTTCAGCCAGCGCGACGGCGGAGGACAGCCCCGCCAGACCGCCGCCGATCACCAGAACGCTTTGCGAGGGCATCACCCTTCCACCAACCGCTTCCTCCGCCACTGATTCCTGCCGTCAGGACGTACTGAAGTTTCTCCGCACCTGATAGTGAAACCCGGGAAGAAAAAACGTCGAAATCGCGCTCTTCAATCCGTGCCAACAAACTGCTGTACGTTCGAACCAGGGACCAGAGTGTGGCGCGGCTGTCGGCGTCAACATGACCCAAGAGCGGCGCGCCTTCGCGATAGAATTGCCAAGCGCGTTCTGCCTCGAATTCAAGAAGGTCCCGAAGTTGCGGCGAAACCGGCCCTCGTAAATCCTCCGCGCGACACCCGAATCGCTCCAAATCTTCTTGCGGAATATAGACGCGGCCCATTTCGAGATCACCGCGGACGTCGCGAATGATGTTCGTCAACTGAAACGCAAGCCCGAGTCGTTCGGCCAGATCGGGGGCCTTCGCGTCTCGAAACCCGAACACATGAAGGCACGTAAGGCCTACGGTTCCCGCAACCCGGTAGCAGTACTCTGAAAGACGGTCGAACGTGGCATAGGACGAAACCGTCAGGTCCATTTCGGCGCCGAGGATCAGATCGTGAAAATATCGTGTCGGGACCTGAAAGCGAGAAATCGTATCGGCAAGTGCGGGGAGAATCGGATGACCCTCCGTTCGCCCGGCAATCGCTTCATCGAGCAGAGCGCGCCATCTCGCGAGTCCGCGGCGCTTCGATTCGATGTCCCCCGGCTCATCCGAGACATTGTCCACCAGCCGCATGAAAGCGTACAGTGCGCAAAGCGCATTCCGTTTCTCCGTTCTCAAGCCAAAGAAGGCGAGATAGAAGCTGCTGCGCGCGGCCCGCGCGATGCGGCTACACTCCGCGTAGGACGCCCGAAGGCGGTTCGCACCGGCTGAGAGACCAAGTCCCCGGGAATGCTCCTCCGCAGGTATCTCTTCCGCCCCTGCAGGCGGCTGAGACACATCACGGGATGGCGTGCCAGGAAATGCTTTCAGATGAGACGCCATCTTTTGACCCAGCGCTCGCCCTAGCAGGCGAATCTTTGTCGCCCTCGTAAGTGCAGGACGATGATTGAGCGTGTCGTATCCAGAAGCCTCAACCGCGTCGAGCACAGAGAGCCCCCCACGACTGAATAGTTCGATATCGATGCGCAAGCTTGCGTCCGCACCTTCGACCAGCGGGAGCCCCGCGGCAAAAAGCTCGCGTGTCCGGGCGATCAAGGACTTCATCAGCCGTACGTACCGCGTATCGAATCGGCGGTTCATGATGTCGTCTTCCGACAAGCCGTGCTCCGCAATCGCGTCAAGAGGAATGTAAATGCGGTCTTTTTCGAGATCGCGAGAGACATCCTGCCAAAAATTTGCAAGTTGCAGCGCCGTGCAAGTGAAATCGGAGAGCCGTTGGCGTTCCTCGTCGCGGTAGCCACAGAGATAGAGAACGAGCCGCCCGACCGGATTTGCCGAATAGACACAGTAACCTAGAACATCATCCCATGTGGCGTAGCGATGAACTCTTTGGTCCTGCCGGAAAGCGCTGAGCAGGTCGCAGAACGGCTGCACGGGGATGTCGATGGCCCGGATCGTTTCGGCCAATGCGATGAGGACGGCATGCGAAGGCCCGCGCCCAGGCAAATATATCGAACGAAGCTCATGCTCCCAAGCATCGAGTAGTTCGAGAGCTCGCGCAGGGTCGCCAATCTCATCGCCGAGATCGTCGGACCATCGGCAATAGGCATAGACATTGTAAAAATGCTGATGCAATCGCCGCGGGAGAAGCCACGAGACGACGCTGAAATTCTCGTAGTGATGCCTCGCCAGCCACCGCGTGTAGCGCTGTGCTTTGGCAGGAGCACAACCCTCCGGAGGAAGGTTGCGGGCAATTTCAAGTTCTGGTGTGGCCAGCATGAACCCTGAGGCGGGCAGCCATTACGGAATGATGGCGGTCTTCAGCGCGCCGTTCCGATGCTTCATATGCTCGAAAACGTGCGGCAGTTCGGTGAGCGGCACTTCGCCGGTAATGAAGTCGCTCGCGCGAATCTCACCGCGCACGATCGTTTCAAGCGCCTCGCGAATGAACCTCGGCGTATGGTGGAACGTGGACTTGAGCGTGATTTCGGAATAGTGCAGGGCGGCCGGATCGAAATTCACATTCGTGCCACTCGGGCAGCCGCCAAAGAGATTCACTGTCCCGCCCTTGCGAACCATCTGAATGGCCCATTCCCACGTGGTAGCCGAACCCACGGCTTCGATCACAGAGTCGGCGCCTCGCTGGCCCTCGGTCAACTCGCGCACAGCCTGAATCGGATTTTCGATCTCTGTCACATCAAATGCCGCAAACGCACCCAAGCGTTCCGCCGCGCGCATCTGGCTCTTTCTCTTCCCCAATGCAATCACGCGAACTTGCCGCGCGGAAAGGACGCGGATGAATTTCAATCCAATGGGACCACACCCGATGACCACCGCGGTATCTCCGGGATGGATCTTGGTTTCGTGTATGCCGCGCAACACGCAAGCCAGCGGTTCCACCATCGCTGCATCCACAAACGAAATGTGGTCCGGAATCTCCAGCATGTTCTGCTGGACGATTCTTCCGGGTATGCGGATGTATTCGGCGTAGGCGCCATTGTTGAACAACAGGTCTTCGCAGAGGTTCGGCTGGCCTTTTCGACAGTAGAGACAAACGTTGCAGGGCGCCGAGTTGGAAGGCACCACTCTCATGCCCTTCTTAACGCCGCCATTCACGGCCGAGCCTTTCCTCTCAACGATGCCCGCCAATTCATGGCCAAAGAGCGCCGGCGGCTTGATCATTCGCGGGTGCGAGCCTTGCTTCCAAACCTTCAAATCCGTGCCGCATGTCAGCGCCACCTGGACGCGAACCAGTACGTCATCATCACCGAGAGTCGGGATGTCCACCTGTTCAATCTTTATATTCTCACGGCCGTAAAGGACGGCCGCTGTCATGTGTCCGTTCGGTTCCATTCTCATTCCTGCGTTATCACCACTTTTAAGGTATTATCCGCCGGGCGAGACGCCATTTCCACTGCCTCTGCAATCCGCTCAAGCGGAAACCGGTGGGAGATTAGTTCCTTCACCGGTATGCGGCGGCTGAAAACAAGTGCCGCCGATTCTTCCTGCATATCCACGGAAGCGCTGTAGCTTCCAAGAATTTCTCTTTCCTCCACCCCCACGGCCGCAGCTGGAAAGGCCAACTGCAGGACCGGATCATTATGGGCAAACAGTAGCACGCGCCCCCCAGGTCGCGCGAGAGATAAAGCCTCGGCCACCAATGACGGGTTGGGCACAGCCAGCAGAACCGCGTCCACGCCTCTGCCCTCGGTTCGGCTGCGCATCTCGCCCAGAAGATCCACGGTCATTGGATCAAACGCTTCAGCTGCCCCAAACCGAACGCTGGCAGCGCGCCTCCCAGGCATCGGGTCGCTCGTGAAGACCGTCGCGCCTTCATACTTCGCCAGGATCATCAGGAGCAGGCCGATGGGTCCCTGCCCGATAACCGCCACTGTCTCTCCCGGCATCACACGCGCCTTGCGAACGGCCTTTAGACACGTACTCACCGGCTCGACAAACGTGGCCTCCTCGAAGCTTACACCCGCTGGCAGTTCAATCATACCCCGTTCTACAATCCAAGGCATCGCACGAACAAATTCGGCGAACCCACCCCCATTCGGATCGAACCCAGCCGTGAGCCCCACCTTTTTGTATCCAGCGCACTGTGAGAAGAGCTTGTGTTCGCAATAGAAGCAAGCACGGCAGGGAATGTGGTGGAATGCCACAACGCGGTCGCCCGGCCTGAATTTCTTCACGCCGCGACCCACTTTGACTACCGTCCCGGCAAGCTCGTGGCCAAGAATCTGCGGCGGAGTGACAAACCCGTGATGGATCTTCTTGATGTCCGTGCCGCAAATGCCACAGGCCGCCACTCGGAACAGCAACTCGCCTTCGCCAATTTCGGGAATCGGGACCGATTCAAGAACTACGCTATCTTTGCCGCGGTATACACCCGCTCGCATTTGGCGTGGGCGTTTCCGTTTCGTCTCATTCCTCTGTCCAACTTGCGCAACTGTATGACTCATCGTTGTCTATCCATGCGAGAACGCAACTTCAGTCTCAACAGGGCGCGCTAAGTCAGTTAGCTTCGGCACGTATGAATTCAGGAAAAACGCCAGCGATTCCGCCGCAGCTCGGCTTCGCCGGCCAAGGCGCACAAGCCCGGGAATAGCCGCTGGCCTACGCCCCACTTCGCCCAGAACCCGTGGAATGCTGACTTCACCATCGGCTGTGAAGATTCGATTCATGTCCACCGGAAGATCTTCCTCCAGGCTATCACTGACCGCTCTGACGGCAATGGCAGGGATGCCCATGCCCGCTGCCCCACGCAAAACTTCGAAACTCTCCATCTCGACCGCGTTCGCCAAGGCACCGATCCCTCGCTTTTCATCAGCCGATGAGATCACATGATCCGCGCTGAAAAACGAATCCACAGCGGTCGCTCCACATTCGAGCGCCAGGTTCATTAGATGCGCAGAGCTTGACACTGGTGGGCTGTCGGCGCCGTCGCTCAGAACATATTTTGCCGCAAGCACCTCGCCGATTGTGTATTCGGGTCGAAGCCCGCCAGCAAGACCTGATGAAATAACGCATTCAATTGAACCGCATGACTCGAAATTGATCTCTGCGATCTTGCGCGCGGCTTGCCTGCGGCCCACGCCGGTCAGGAGTACGCCCACTTCGGCCCCGCCGAACCTGGCGACATGCACGTTTGCGGGCCCCCATCTTGCGGCACGAAACGCCCACATCGCTCGCCAGGGAGCAAATTCATTTTTAAGCGCAAACACAATCAGTATTCTCAACGCGAAACCCTATGCGGCTTGCGCGTGCAAAGGCGTTTTGCGTCCGGCTCGCCCACGCACATAACCATGTTCTTCATACCAGCGTACAGCCCGCTCAAGCGCGACCTGCACGTCCGACGTCTGATAGCCGAGTTCTCTTTGAGCCTTGTCGCTCTCGACAAACATTCGATGCCGTGACATCTTCACGCCATCCACCGGAATCTGCGGTTCACGGCCTGTGATAAGCGAAAACCACTTGTCCGCATATCCCGCGGCAAGCGCGACGGCATGTGGAAGACGCACTTTCGGCGCAGGACGCCCGGTGATCGTTGAGAGCGCATCCAGAATTTGTTTCAGCGTCATGTTTCGGGCACCCAGCAAGTATCGCTCGCCGATCCGCCCCTTGTCCGCCGCCAAGAGATGCCCCGCAGCAACATCCTCGACAGCAACCAAGTTCAAACCCGTGTCAACGTATGCTGGCATCTTGCCGTTCAAAAAATCAACGATGATGCGGCCTGTTGGCGTGGGCCTCCAATCCCCTGGTCCCACCGGCGTTGTCGGATTCACGATCACAACCGGCAAGCCTGCCAGAGCGGCGCTCATTGCTTCTTGTTCCGCTAGGAATTTTGAGCGTTTGTAATCCCCGATCATCTGGTCCAGAGTTGCGTGCGTTTCCTCGTTCGGAAGAGCGCCGTCGTCGCGTGGCACCGCAATCGTCGCAACCGTGCTAGTGAAAACGATTCGTTCGACGCTTGCTCGCTTCGCTGCCTCGAATATCTTTCGCGTTCCCCCGACGTTGCTTTCATAGATATCCGCGGGATTCTTTGCCCAAAGCCGGTAATCTGCCGCCAAGTGGAAGACTTGTTGAATACCCTGCATCGCCCGATCGAGCGAAGCCGCGTCGCGCAGGTCACCCTCAATGCGCTCGGCAGACAATCCTTCCAGCGATTGCTGATTGCTGTTTCGGCGCACCAGCACGCGGACGCGGTAGCCTGCTCCGACCAGCTGACGCGCAACATGGCTGCCCACGAACCCCGTGGCACCCGTGACAAGCGTATTCATAGAATGCGGAAAACCTCGTCCTGCTTCGGTGCGGTTGGAATGGCCGGCAAAGCGTGCGATTTTGCGGCACCGTTGCCATTCCCGTTGCCGTTGGAGTGGCCGTCGCTGTTGCCATTGGCTCTGCCGTTCCCATTCGAGGGCACGTCTATCAATCCCCCCATGCGTCCGGAAAAAGTCCAACTCAGCATCTTCCATGTGTCGCTGAGCTTCTTGTTTCCGCCCAGAACCGCGGAGGCTTCGTAACCCGCATGGACCATGCAGTCTTCGCAACGCGGGTCACGCCCATGGCCATATTTCTCCCAAGGCGTTTTCTCGATGAATTCCTTGAATGTCGCGTGGTGCGCATCGGTTATCAGGTAGCAGGGGCCTTTCCAACCGCGCGGGTTGTAGGTGGGGTTGCCCCAGGCCGTACACATCAATTCACGCTCCCCACGGAGGAACTCCATATAAATGGGAGAAGTGACGATGTTGTAGCGCTCCAGCAATTCGCTCGCGCGGCGAAATTTTTCGCGAATTTCTTCGCGCGACATGAATATTTCCTTGGTCATCACGGCCGCGTAGGAATACGCCGGCGAGAGCATGTGGCCATCCACACCGATCGTCTGCAAATAGGCAAATAATTCGGCAATTTCCTCGATATCGGTTTCCTTGTATATGGTCGTGTTCGACGTCACCAGGAACCCAGCAGCCTTCGCAGCCTTGATGCCCTCAATGGCCTCACGGAAAACGCCGTCGCGTTCAACGCAGATGTCGTGCGTCTTTTCGAGCCCATCCAGGTGAACGTTGAAGAAAAACCGCGAGGTCGGCTTGAATGCCCGCAAATGTTTCCGGATGAACATGCCGTTCGTGCAGAGGTAGATGTGTTTCTTCCGCGCGAGGGTCTCGGTCGTCAACCGGCCAATCTCCGGATAAATCAAGGGCTCGCCACCGCAAATGGAAACAATCGGGGCTCCACAGTCATCGATGGCCTTCAGGCACTGCTCGACGGAGAGCATTTCGTCAATCGTGGACTTGTATTCGCGTATGCGACCGCAGCCCGTACACGTCAGATTGCACGCGTGCAGCGGCTCAAGCATCATGACGAGCGGGTACTTTTCCTCGCCGCTTAAACCCTTCCGGGTCAGATACCCCGCCATGCTCGCAGTCATGCTGAAAGGAACTCTCATCCATTACCCCCAATTCCCATTTGGATGCTGTATCTCCTCCGGAGGAATGCCCACGGCGACAAATCTTTTCCGGCCTTTGCACATGTTGTCATAGCGGGCGAGCGCGTAGAGCGGGAAGGCGTTTCGATACAGGTGATACTTTAAGTAGAAAACGCACGGAAATCCGGTGCCGGTGAATTCATCTTCGTCCCAAGAGCCATCCGGATTCTGATGATCGACCAGCCATTCGACGGCATTCTCGACCGCAGGGTCGTTTGGCCCAACCGCGGCCAGGAGACCAATCAGAGCCCATGCCGTTTGCGAAGCAGTGCTCTCACCCTTCGCTTTATACGATTCGTCGTGGTAAGAGAGAATCGACTCGCCGAAGCCGCCGTCCGCGTTTTGCACGGAGCGCAGCCAATCTGCCGCGCGCTGGCACTCGGGCTCCGACGACTTCCCAAGGGTTTCCACCGCGCGCAGGACACCGCTTGTTCCGTAAATGTGGTTCACGCCCCAGCGCCCAAACCACGATCCGTCATCGGTCTGGTCATGGCGCAGAAATGCTCCGGCGCGCGCAAGAACGGGATGAGTTGAGGGCCAGCCCATTTGCCCAAGGCATTCCACGGCTCGGGCCGTGACGTCGGCGGTCGAGGGATCTAACATCGCATTGTGGTCCGAGAACGGGATGTATTTCAGGAGCTGCAAATTGTTCTCGTGATCGAACGCCCCCCACCCGCCATCGCTGTTCTGCATGCTGAGGAGCCACGTCAAACCACGGCGCATCCCGGCGCGAAGACGCTCCTCCTCGGGGTCTGCCACACGGCTGATTGCCATTAGGACAAACGCCGTATCGTCCACGTCAGGATAAAAATCATTGCGGAATTCAAAGGCCCACCCACCCGGCTCGGCATTTGGGTTCTTCACCTGCCAGTCGCCCGGACCGAGGATCTGGTTATTGAGCAGCCAACGCTCGGCGGCAATCAACGACGGATGCGCGGGCTCGACCCCTGCCTCTTCCAGTGAGACCATGGCAATCGCTGTATCCCAAACCGGTGAAATGCACGGCTGAACGCGGATTGTCCCTCTCTCTTCGATTTCGTAACGCTCCAGGAAACGAATCTCTCGTGAAACGAGCGGATCGTTGGGGTCTTGGCCATCGGCGAGCAAGGCATAGATGGAATTCACCATGGCCGGGTAGATTGCGCCCAGCCCTTCGCTGCGCTCCATGCGTTCCACCATCCACTGGCGGGCACGTTCGAGCGCCACTCGGCGAAATGGCTTCCATGGGGAGCGTTCGTGAATCTTGAGTGCGTGATCAAGGGCAAGGAACAAATTCCGCCACGTAAAAAGGCGTTTATCCCACTGGAAGGCCGGGGGTTTCCGGCCAGGCACCTTGAATAGTTCGCTTACGGTCACTCCCTCCGGAAGATGCCAATCGGGCTTGGTCGCATAAATGATCGCCAGGGGAACCACAATTCCCCGCGTCCAGGACGACATCTCGTACAGGTTCACCGGGAACCACGAGGGCAGGAGCGTAAACTCCGGCGGTATTGCCGGCACGAAGCTCCAATCGAGCGCGCCCACCATGGCAAGGTAATGACGCGTATATGAGTTCGTGCCCTCCAGACCACCCAGATCGTGGATTTTTCTTTTAGCTGCTTCCAGGTGCGGGGCAGAGGCAGAATCTCCTGCCAAACGCAAAGCGACATAAGCCTTTACCGTGGCGTTAAGCTCGGACGGTCCCCCATAGAAGATGTTCCAGCCGCCATCCGGAAGTTGTCGCTCGCGGATGTAACGGGCCAACTTCGGTACTCTCTCTGAATTCAGTTGGCCGAGGACATGGAGGTAGAGGATATAGTCGGATTCAAGCGTGGTGTCCGCTTCGAGCTCAGCCCACCAGTAACCATCCTGGGCTTGCGCAGACAGCATCCAATTCACGCTCCTATCGATGGCCTGCTCGAGCCGAGCTTCCGTTGTCTGGGCGGGAGCGGCCACGGCGCCCTGGCCGACGTCGCTCCTCGATGCTCTGAAACGCAGATTTGCCTCGGGTGTCATATACTTCCTTGAAATCACTCCTGTCTTTCCTGAGTGGCGGGGCTCCTCTACCATCTAACGACCAGCAATCAACGCTCATCAGGCAAATAACAAGCGAACAAAAACGGACGAGAATTACGTAACGAGCTATGCCTTGAAAGCGCCACTCGGTCCGAGCCCTGCCTGACGCCCCTTCGAACCCCAGCCCGAAAGGGGTTAGCTCCAGAAAAAGCACACCTCAGTTTTGGTCCAGGGCTCACCGCCAGAGTGTGTACTATCGAATCTTACTGACTTGCTGGCAGTTAGGCCCCAAACCTATTATCTTTTGTATTTGAACCGAGGTCAACCGAAAATAGGGGCTGGTTACTACCCCCGACGAGTGTTCAGAACACCTCGAATAGTCGACTAGGTTGCAGGCAAGAGTTTGCACAATCGACGGAATGAGTGGTTCGAGAAAATGAAGTGAAAGCACCACAGTACGTGACAGAGGGAACCGGCGGGGCTATCACCTGGGCGGACTAACCCTCAGCCTGCTCGATTCGCTTGACTCGTTGCTCGACCTCTCGGATGCGTTCGGCAAACTCCGGCAGGCGCGCAAACAGAGCATATTGTTGCTTGAACCTGTTGAGTGGTCGAGCGGGCGTCCCCCAAACAGTCTGGCCGCCTCGAATTGTCTTCCCTGTTGGGATACCCGCCTGGGCTCCCAAAATGGCACCATCCTCGACCGTGCAGTGATCCGCGATACCGACTTGGCCTCCAACTAGCACCTGCTTGCCAATCCGGCTGCTGCCGGATACTCCGGTTTGTGCGGCCACAACCGTGTGTTCGCCGATTTGAACGTTGTGGGCAATTTGAACGAGATTGTCGATTTTCACACCCAAACCGATCTTGGTCGTCTCGAGTGAACCGCGATCGATGGCAGAGTTGCACCCAATTTCCACATCGTCGCCAATTTCGAGGGTGCCAACTTGGGGGAATTTCCAATGACGCCCTTCACCGAAGACAAATCCAAATCCGTCACCACCAATCACAACCCCGGAGTGAATCTCCACCCGGTTACCCAGTCTCGCGCCAGCGTAAAGAGTCACGCGCGGATGAAGCCAGCAATTCTCTCCAATCTGCGCATCACGACCCACAAAGCAAAAAGCTTCGATCACCGTCTGCCGCCCGACCGTCACCCTTTCTTCAACTACTACATAGGGCCCAACCGTAACGTTTTCGCCCAGGTTTGCGCTTGGCGGGACAATGGCCGTCGGGTGGATTCCAGGCACGGGCACTTTCCGCGGCGCCAACAATGCGCCTACTTTCGCAAAAGCCAGCTTAGGATCTTCGACCTCGATGATCGTTTTCCCTGCCAGACGAGTCCCCCGTGCCGCGAGTACACACCGTGCAGCCGATTTGGCAACGCGGTCTTCGAATCGAGGGGAATCCAGGTAAACGATATCTTCTACGGCGGCGCGTTCCGGACTGGCCAAGCCGGAAATCGGCGCGCGAGCGTCCCCTTCGATTTCGGCTCCCAAATAGTTCGCAATTTCTTCGGCCGTGTGTGTCATAGGCGCCTCTCTATCGGAAATCCATCAAAAAGAAGTTTCGTCTGTTTAGAAAGGATAAATCGGTTTTTCCCCAGGCGGACGCGTCTTCCACCTTTTATGGACCCAGAGCCATTGTTCCGGATGAGCGCGAATGTAGTCCTCGGCCACGCGCGTGAAGCGCGCCGTGTTTTCGACGACATCAGCCTCTTCGTTCCCAGTGCGCACAATTTCAATCAGGGGCTCGAACCGAAGGCGATACTTACGCCGGTCTTCATCCCAGGAGAGAAGCCCAGGAACCACTGCCGCATCCGTCCGCAACGCGATCCGTGCCAGACCGGACGTCGTCGAGGCTGGAATACCAAAGAAGTTTACGAACACGCCCTCTTCCAGCGACGTGTTGTGATCGGAGAGAATCCCCACTGTCTCACCTTTGCCCAGAACCTTTAAGATCGCGCGCGCTGACCGGTTCTTTTCAATCGGACGATTCCCGCAGAGACATCGGTATCGATTAATCAGAGCGTCCACGCGCCGGTTTGCAATCGGCCTCACAGGAAAATAGAGCGGATACCCAAAGAGTGCGTGCGCAACGGGCGCCAGTTCCCATGCACTCATGTGCCCGGTCAAAAAGAGCACTCCTTTGCCGCGCCTGCGCGCCGCATCGAAGTTTTCAAATCCGTCCAGTATAACGATCTGCTCGATTTTCTTGCGCGTGTATCTCGGAAATTGCGAAAATTCGCCTGCCATCCAGCCAATCTGCCGAACCATGCCACGGATCACTTCTTTCCGCTTTGCGTCGTTCCACTCTGGAAAGGCAAGTTTCAGATTGAACATGGCCGTGCGACGTAGTGGGGTCCTTACACTGTAGGCGAGAAGGACGAAGATTCTCCCTACAAAACGCGCCATAGGTCTTGGCAGCAGGCCGAGGGCTTTTATGCCCGTCCACGCCACGACATACTCAATCCATTCACGCATTGCGTGCCATTATGCTAGAGCGGTATGACCAAACGCTAGTGCTGAGCTAACATTCCAATGTTAGACTCAAACCTCCTTGGAGAGATTAAATCAAACGCGAAGCGAACACCCTATAAGAGCTACTGTCGCTGCAGCCGCGGTCATTTTGGTCTGCCTCTTCGGCCATCTTGGAGCAATTGGCCTGGTTGGGCCGGACGAACCGAGGTACGCATGGATCGCGCGGGCAATGGCGACAGCCGGGGATTGGGTTACTCCGCGTCTCTTTGACAGCCCGTGGTTTGAAAAACCCGTACTGTTCTACTGGACCGCTGCAATCGGCTTTCGCTTGCAGCTACAGCCGGAGTGGGCGGCGCGCTTGCCTTCGGCACTTAGCGCGCTCGCTGTAGCTCTTGTATTGGGATGGCTCGCGCATAGGTACTTCGGTGATTGCGCTGAGGCCAAGCGAAAAGCAGCGATTCTGGCACCTCTCTTGTTCTCCACAAGTGTAGCCGCAATAGGGTTTGCGCGGGCAGCGACGCCCGACATGTTGTTCTGCGTCCTGCTGACTTTGGCGATGGCGAGCGCTACTGCGGTGTTGGATCGTGCTGGAGTTTTCCTGGCCGGTGCGGGCCTGGCATCGGGCGCGAAACAGAGCGATTCCGTTCCGCTGACTCTCTTCGGTGCTTCACTAGGCCTCAGTGTCCTTGCAAAGGGCCCTGCTGCGATAATTCTGGCAGGAGGCGCGATTGGCACTTGGGCGCTGGCGACAAACCACTGGCGCGTTGCATTGCGGTTCCTGCATCCGATCGTGATCGTTTCGTTTTCGATTGTTGCCCTTCCGTGGTACGCTTTGTGCGCCGTCAGGAATCCGGGGTTCGTTCGTGTTTTCATCATCGAACACAACTTCGAGCGGTATCTAACTCCCCTATTCCAGCACAAACAACCGTTCTGGTTCTTCGGCCCCATTATTTGCCTCGCGCTCCTTCCGTGGACGGCTCTTCTCATTCCTGGGGTGCAAGAAGCCGTGCGGCTGATGCGCGAAAGGTCGTGGAGCCATCCCCCCGGATTCTTCTTTGCTTGCTGGGCAGTTTTCCCCTTACTGTTCTTCAGTTTCTCCCAATCGAAATTGCCAGGATACATTCTTCCTGCAGTTCCACCACTCGTTCTTCTATGCGCGGTCGGTGCGCTCCGTGCGTCCAACATGTCCCGCGCCACAACGATCGTGGTCGTGGCAGGAATCGGCGTGGTCTGGATTGGCGTCGCACTCTTCGGATTGCATTTCGCCAACAGGCTTCCGCATTCTCTCCTCGACCAAACTGGATTGTTGCGTGTCTCTTGGCTCTTCGTCTACAGCGCTCTCGTTCTCGCCATCGTTGCAGCACTTTGGGCGACCCGAGGAAAATTTGACCGCCTCATCATTGTGTGCAGCGTTTGTGTGGCGCTGACGGTCGAATTCGCAAACTTCCGGATTCTCCCCATCCTTGATCGGCTCTATTCGGCGCGATCTTATGCCGAATCCGTGCGCCACGATCGACGGCCCGATCGTATCTTCACCTGGAACCTAAAACGGAATTGGGATTATGGGCTTGCATTTTACTTTGGGCGAGAGCTGCCAGAATGGTCGCCCGGGGACAATGAGCCTGCCTTGGTGCTGACAACGCCTCAAGGTCTTCAAGAAATGAAAAAGCTCGGGAGATTTGATGGCTCGCTTGACGAACCCTGGGGAGAAGTTCTCTTCGTTCCGGTGCGACCGGCGCCGCACGAAAACTAATGGCGTAGTGTCGGCGGAAGATTCAACAGGAAGAAGCTCACAATCAGATTTTCGTAGGCCTTGCGATCATCGTCAGACATATTGAAATAGCCTTGTCTCTCGCGCGCCATCTGCTTGGGGTCCGGCGATTTGATGAATAATTGAAGGCTCTCGGCCGCCAGAACCGGGCGTTCATCCGTCTGGATGAACAATTTGGGAATCCCGCGCGTCTTGGCCAAACGTGGCGAGACCGGCGGTTCATGCCGAAACTTGTAATTTACCAAACGGAATGCAAAATCACAGAATCTTCGGACAAGAGGCAGCGCCGCAAGTCCGGAACGGTTGATCTCGAATTGCACCAGTTCGCGCGGGTCGTCATACGCATTGTCGACGGCGAAAGCAGCAATTCGCGGATCGGACGTGGCCACTTCCAGCACCACGTATCCACCCATATCCTCACCCCAAAGTCCGAAGTGTTGCGAGTCAACGTCATCGCGCGCGGCCAGCGTGTTAATCGCGGAACGGAGTTCTGCAGTCTCCTCGTAGCCTAGCGTTGTCACTCCCGGGCTTGTGCCGTGTCCTGCAAAATCAAACAGAAACACGTTGAATTGGTGCTCCTGCAGAGCTGTAACTAGCGTGAGTACGTCCGCACGCTGGGATTCGTATCCGTGGCAGACAATGATTGTCGGCGCGCCACGCAGGCCCGGGAAAAACCAACCTTCGCGAGACTTTCCATCAGGGAGATCAAACGAGACGGCCGCCGGATGCCCCATCATCACATTCAGATCGAATGCGGAAGAGTTTCGCGCGGGGCGAAGTATTTGGTAAATGAGGAATCCCGAAACTGTGGCGATCGAGAAAGCAACAAATAGGAACACCGCCAGGAGCCCGGATAGCACTTTGGCGAGACGCGTTGTCGGATAGCGTAACTCTGCTAGAACATCCATCCCTTGTTCGCAGGCGCATCAGACACAGCGCCTCCACGCGTCGAATATTAGCATACTTCTCACCCGCCCCGATTCCGCCCCCTTTACACATCGGACAATCTCAGCGGGTTGGGTTCCTGGCCTGCCGGAGGCTATAATGAATTGGGGTAATGTCGCGAGCCTTCATGCAGATTCTCGACCTCCGGCAAATCCATTCCGAATCGCTGGCGCCTCTCTTCACCGAGGAGATTCGCCGTTGGCGCGATGAACTGCACTGGGACTATCGGCCTTCGATTGCGTTGATACAGAGATTCATCGACGCCCATTCACTGGGAGGATACGTTGCCGTCGAAGATGGCAAGCCTGCCGGATACGGCTTCTACGTTGTCGAGGACCAAAAAGGCCTCATTGGCGGACTTTTTGCATCTTCCCACTTTCCCCAGGCGCCGATCACTCAAAAGCTGCTGACCGAGATGCTTGATTCTTTGCATTCCACTCCTTGTTTGCAGCGCGTTGAAGTGCAACTGATGCCCTTCGGGACCGCTCTCGAACCCGCATTCCTCTCGCAGTATTTCCGCCTGCATACGCGCCAGTTCATGTTCCTGCCACTTGCTGAAGCTAAACTGAGCGGCGGACCACCCTCAAAGGGCTTGCGATTCGAGCCCTGGTCGGACCGGGCCTTTGAAGCAGCGGCGCGGCTAATTCACCTTTCCTATGCGGACCACGTAGACGGGGAAATCAACGACCAATACCGCAGCGAAGCGGGGGGGATGAAATTCCTTCGCAATATTGTTCTACTCCCCGGTTGCGGCCAATTTCTCCCCGAGGCTTCTTTCACCGTGCGACCGGCAACAGGCGACGGGCTGGTTGCAATGGTCCTCACATCCACTGTCGCGCGCAAGGTTGGCCATACAACCCAGATTTGCGTCATGCCGGGATATCAAGGACACGGAATTGGCCGGCAACTAATGGAGAGATCCGTCGAAGCACTGCGCCGAATGGGCTATGAGTCTCTCTCGCTAACGGTAACCGCTATCAATCAACCCGCCCTGCAACTCTATGAACATCTCGGCTTTCGTGCCATCAAGACCTTCGCTGCGGGGGTGTGGGAGGCTTAGCCCAGAATCGCAGGCTATGGCGGCTATGTGTTGAGTCCGCCTATTTTTTCGAGCGTTCCCTTAGCAAACCCTTCAATTCGTCCATGAATTCCTTCACATCTTTGAAATCAAGATACACGGACGCAAAGCGAACATAGGCGACCTTGTCGAGCTTCTTGAGCCGGTTCATGAGCAGTTCGCCGATTTCGGCCGTCGTGCGTTCGCGGTCAGTGGACTCGCTGACGAATGCCTCGGCTTCGTTCACAATCGTTTCGAGCCGGCCGATCGGTACCGGCCGTTTCTCGCATGCCTTCAATAATCCCTGCAAGATTTTGTGCCGCTCGAATTTTTCGCGCCGGCCATCCTTCTTAATGACCATATAGGGAATCTCATCGATCCGTTCGTAGGTCGTGAACCGGCGCTTGCACTTCAAGCATTCACGCCGTCGCCTGATTAAGTCGCCTGTGCGTGCTTCGCGCGAATCGATCACCTTGTCGTCAAGATGTGCGCAAAAAGGGCACTTCACTATGGCCTCCTCTCTGAATCTGCGGCGTGATGGGCGTCCTCCAACGGGGCCGCCTTCCCGGCTTCTTGTTCAGCTCGCGCCATTCGTCGCAGTTCTCCCATCGACCAGCCCTCGCGAAACAACAAAGGCAGTCCAACCAGTAAACAAGCTGCGAATGTTATCAGCCACAAAACGATCGAGACCGTCGCAGCCAGTTCGTTTTCTACTCCAAAAATTAAAGTAAAGGCAAGAAACGACGCGGCCTGCGCTCCGCCACCCACTCCAGGAAACTGCGCCGTCGAACCGACCATCGTGACAGCAAGCAGCAAGGTCGCTTGTGCAAAATCAAATGCGGCGAGCCTTCCCCCAAATGCCTGCGCCACCCACAAATAAACCAGAGTGACAAGAAACCAGTGTGCCGCTGTGTATCCGACTAGCACACCGAGATCCCCCCACGTCCGAATTCCTTGCAACCCTTCGATGAATCCTTCAAGCAGAAGGACGATCTTCTCCCGCCATCCCATGCGCCACGTGGACTTCTGAAGTTTCCGCGCGAGCCAACCGGCGCCATGGTACCGAAAGTAAACGAGAAGCCCTATGACCACAACAAGTCCTAAGAGAAGAGTCCCCCCCACCGAACGGACAATGGACATCACAGGAGCGCTCCTGTTTCCCTCGAATCCTGCCCGTTCAAAAAGCAGAAGTGCAATACCCGCAATGACTGCTGTCGAGGCGATGTCGAACACACGTTCCAGGACATAAACACCGAACATCCCCGGAATGGATAACGAGTCTTTCTTGGCGAGCAGCACGGGACGGACCGGCTCCCCCGCCCTCCCGAGCAGAAAAACGCATGAAAAACCCATTAGCGTGGCGCTATATGCGTTCCAAAACTGCATCTGCCCCAGCGCGCGTGAGAAGCGCATCCAACGGAGGGCGCGGAGCGCGTAGCATACGTAAATGCAAACAATAGACAGAAGAAGAAGAGAGAGGTGGACATCGTGTAGCGACCGGATGACCGCGGCCCAGTGAAACCGCCCACTTACCAACGAACCGTGGAATTTGTAAAGAAGGAAAACGACCGCCAGACCAACCAGCATCAAGACAGCGTATCTTCTCGCGTTTCGCATCGGACTCGCACCGTAACAGCATGATTCCGGGGGTGTCAAGCCACGGTTTAGCTGCTCGGCCGCCGGAAACACCCGGGCTGACGCGCGCCCTTGAATTATCGTACGCAACGCGAATAAGATGCGAGGCGAGGCAGCACTGACGAGATTCCGACCAATGCCATTGGAGCGGGTGAACTAGGCAGACGAGACATGGAACTTTTCGGCCTGGATTTGCGTTCCATTGTTTGAGGCCGGAAGTAATGCAAGTTGCGAGGCTAAAGAGTTTTGGAGCCCGATGCCCAATTGGTGCAGCATTGTATCCGGGGCAATGGGCCGGCCTGGGAGGAACTTGTGCGGCGCCACACGCGGCGAGTGTTCAACCTGTGCTACCGGTTTACCGGCAATCCCACGGAAGCCGAAGACCTGAGCCAGGAAGTTTTTCTGCGTATCTACCGCACTCTGCCAAGTTACCGTTCCTCGCAGGGCGCTTTTCCGACATGGCTTACGAGTGTCACGCGGAATTTGCTTGTGGATCATTATCGCCGTACGCGGCGAGACCGGCTGACCGATTCGCTCGACGACGCCATGCCAAAGCTGGAAGAAAAGCACTCGTCAGCGCGAATGCCCGATCGTCTGGCAGAGGCATCGGAACTGAGCGGACAACTGCAGCGCGCGCTAGCCAGATTGTCCCCGGAACTTCGTGAAGCGGTAATCCTTCGCGATTTGCAGGGGCTTGAATACAATGAAGTGCAAGCGGTGCTACAAGTGCCGGAGGGCACGGTGAAATCCAGAATCAACCGGGGACGTATCGAACTGGCGCGTATTCTCGAGGAAATCGGGGTCCGGCCCGACTAGGTGACGGAGCAAAAGCTATGGATTGGAACTGCACACTAACGGAAGAAAGGCTGAGCGAATATCTCGAAGGCTCGCTTTCACCAGACGAGCGTGCGGCCTTTTCCGGCCATGTTGCGTCGTGCGTTCACTGCAGCCAACTCGTAGCGCGAGTGAGCGGGCTGGTGAAACGGGTGCAGCGGCTTGCGCTGGTAGAAGAACCGCCACATCTTGCTGCGAAGATTCTCGATGCTACGCTTGGCCCCCGGATTTCGAAGAGGGGCTGGGAATGGTGGGTGGACCGGATTTCGGTTCTCTGGCAGCCGCGCTTTGCAGTGGGAATGGCGACTGCGGTCGCTTCCGTCATCATCGTCTTTCACACTGCCGGGTTAACACCAACCAAGCTGAAGAAAGCGGACCTCAGTCCAGCGAATGTGCTGCGGGCGGCAAACCGGCAGGCGCACTTGACCTACGCGCGGAGCGTGAAGTTTGTGAATGACTTGCGCGTGGTATACGAGATTCAAACGCGACTCCAGCCCGAGCAGGAGCAAAGCGCGAACCCAGGTCAGAATCCAGCGCCACAAAACGAATCTCAGCCGCCTTCTTCCAGTCCGGATCAGAAGACTCAAACGGAACCCCGCCCCGGCCGCACCCAGGTTCGGAGCGGATCGATGTTTGCTTTTGTGGTGACCAACATGTTCACGAGGAGCCTCACATGAAATGCGCCACTCATACGGACGTGGACGCAACCGGCTTTTGCCGGAATTGCGGTAAGCCGCTGTGCCCGCAGTGCACGCGCGACGTGCGCGGCGCGCTCTACTGCGAAGAATGCCTTGCCGGCCTGGTCGCAGCGCCTGTGGCAAAACCCGTGCCGCCGCCAGGAACTGGATCGAATCCGGGGACTGCGCTTGCGCTCGGATTCATCCCAGGGCTCGGCGCTGTGTACAACGGCGAGTACATCAAAGCGCTGATTCACGTAGTGGTGTTCGCGGCACTGATCGCGGGTATTGCTGCCGATATCAACGACGCTTTCCAAGCGTTCTTCATCGTTGGGATGATTGCCTTTTATTTCTACATGCCGATTGAAGCCTACCGCGTTGCTAAGGCGCGCCATCTGGGCGAACCGGAGCCGCCAAGTTTGGTGCAGGGTGAAGGGCAAAAACCAATTGGAGCAATAGTTCTGATAGGGCTTGGTGTCCTATTCCTGCTTGGCAATTTTGGGCTGCTTCGGGAGGAGTGGTTCGGGAAAATCGTCTGGCCGGTCGGTTTGATCGCACTTGGCATTTGGCTCTTGTTGGGTCGAATGAAAAAGAATCCCTAGGAAATTCGCCATGGCCGACCCGCAAAAAAAAGGTTGCGCCTGCACGTCGTGCAGGGTGCGAGGAATGATGGGCCCCGTGCTCCTCATTACACTCGGAGCGATTTTCCTGGCCAGTTATAACACTCGCTACGGCTTTGTTGACCTCTGGCCCATTCTGCTGATCGTTGCGGGCGTGCTGCACATGGTTGGGCGCCTTGTTTCAAGGGAAATCCACACCACTGAGATCGCAGGTATGAGCACTTGCAGCAAGTGCCGAAGCTCCATCTTCGGTGGTTTACTCCTGCTCGTGCTCGGAGTGCTTCTGCTTCTCTCCCGATTCGACCCTTCGCTCCGGATCGGACACTTAACATGGCGCTACTGGCCGGTCCTCATCATTCTTTGGGGTGTGGCAAAGCTGATCGACAATCTCGCAGCACGCCACACTGGCGAAGCGCGCCCTTCGATGCTTAGCGGCGGGGAAATCGCGCTCGTGATTCTCACACTCTTTGTGCTTAGTGCGGTGGGTTTCAAGGAAATGATCCAGGGTCGATACCCCGAAATCAACTTGAATCTGTCGCCCTTCCAACAACATTTTTCGGAGACCGAAGAACTGGCGCCAAAACCCATACCCGCTGGAACGCATATCACGATCAACACGGGCCGGGGAAACATCACAGTGCACGCCGGAGACGTAAAACAACTTCGCGCAACTCTGAACAAATCCGCATCTGCATCCAACGAAATGGCGGCGCACGAGCACATGAAGGGCGTCAGCGCCGTGATCGAACAAACGAACGACGGTTTCTCCCTTCATCCAGTAAACCAGAATGACTCGGACGGACAGGTAGCTGTGGATCTGGACGTGGAAGTACCCAAGAGTGTGAGTCTGACAGCGTCTTCCGGACACGGCGACATCACCATTTCCGGTATCGCGGGAAGCGCGGATGCCAATGCGCGGAGTGGCAACATCGAAATCCACAATGCCGGAGCCAACGCGAGTGCCGAGATGCAAAGTGGCGATGTACGCATCACAAGCGTTTCCGGGGGCGTGCGCATCACGGGCCGCGGGAATGAAATTGAACTCACGGACATTTCTGGAGACGCCACGATTGACGGCGAATTCTTCGGGCCAGTCCGCGTGCGCAATGTGACGAAGACAATCCGCTACGTCTCGAGCAGGGACAACTTGACGCTCGTGCACATGACGGGACGCATGGAACTCGATTCGGGGTCGATTGATATCTCCGATCTCGCTGGATTCGCGAAGATCACCACGCACGACAAGAATATTGAAGCGGAGAACGTCGCAGGCCGGCTTGATATCAACGATTCGCACGGCGACATAAAAATCCGCGACTCGAACCCCCCGCAAGAAGAACTGAATATCACAAACACTTCGGGCCTGGTGGATCTCACACTGCCATCTGATTCCGCGTTCGAGATCACCGCCGAGACGCGCTCAGGCGATATCCAAAGCGATTTCGATGAGGATTCGCTGAAAATCACAAATTATGCGGACGCGGGGCGAGCCAGCGGCAAGGTCGGTGCGAAGGGGCCTAAAATCAGCATCGTCACAAGCTACGGGACGATTTACCTGCACAAATCCTCTTAAGCGCAACCCAACCTCTTGCGCGCCCTAGGGCAATTCGCTACCGGAGCGTTAAACGTCTGTCTTTCCGCGAAGGCGCTCAAGAGTGGAGTAAAACGCCGGGAACGAAACGGCGGCGCAATCAGCATCGAGAACCTGCGTATCACCCTGGGCGCCAAGTGCAGCGATGGAAAGCGCCATTGCGATGCGATGGTCTCCTTGCGGGTCAACTTTGGCGCCGCGGAGTTTTCCTGCGGATCGCCCCTCGACGCGCATGCCATCGGGGAACTCCTCGACACGCGCACTCATATTGCGCAGCCCGGCAGCCAGCGCAGCGATGCGATCGCTTTCCTTTACGCGCAATTCCTGCGCGTCGTGAATCTCGATTCCCTTCTCCGTGAATGGCCCGAGCGCCGCGAGCATCGGAAGCTCATCAATCATCTCCGCCACCTGGACGCCTGAAATCATCCCACCCACGAGAGGGGCATAATGCACGGAAACGTCGCCGACAAGCTCGCCGTCGCGCAACTGCACGGAAGCCAAATTGACCGGCGCACCGATAGAAATCAGAAAATCCAGCACACGCGCACGCGTCGGATTCAGGCCGACATTGTGAAGCATCAGCGACGATTCCGGAAGGACGAGCGCTGCGCCAATCAAGAACACGGCGGCCGAAAGGTCGCCCGGAACAGTGAGCTGTCTCGCAAGCATTTTGGGGCGTGGGTGAATGCGAATCGCACCCTTCTCCCCTTCCATTGCTTGAACATCGGCCCCAAACTCACGCAATGCTAGTTCCGTGTGATCGCGCGTGCGAACGGATTCGCGAACCGTCGTGCCTCCATCGGCGTAAAGCCCGGCAAGAAGAATTGCGGACTTCACCTGTGCGCTCGGCATTGGCAGTGTGTAGTCAATGGCGCTCAAATTTCCGCCGCGAATTTCGAGCGGCGCGCGGTCGCCCTCTTGACTGCAAATCTCAGCTCCCATCTGCCGCAACGGCTCCATCACGCGCCGCATGGGGCGCTTGCGAAGCGAGCTATCGCCGGTAATCGTTGACCTAAAGGGCTGCCCCGCGAGCACGCCCGCCAGCATGCGCATCGTCGAGCCGGAATTTTCCGCGTCAAGCGTGCGGCGCGGCGGCTTCAGACCGTCGAGGCCTTTGCCCGCAATGCGAACCCGCTCGCGGCTGATCTCGATTTCAATTCCAAGACACTGCAGACACTCGATCGTGCTCCTGCAGTCCGCCGCCGAAGCGTAATTCATAATCTCGCTGCGGCCTTCGGCCAACGACGCAAGAATGGCATAACGATGCGAAATGGATTTGTCGCCGGGCAATGCGACGACGCCGGTCACGGCTCCGCCGGGCGAAATAATCTTTTTGGTCACGCCGCGATTCTAACACGGCTGTTCTGGCCTTCCGGCCTGTTCTGACTATCTTCTGTAGCGGGTCGATCAAATCGCGGCGTTTGCGAATGTGGCCAGCGTGACCAGACTGAAACCTGCTTTGGGCGGATAAATCTATTGGAAGAGACGCTAAACTGATTTATTGCGACCCTTAACCACGAAAAGTCCTAACGGCTTCGTGCAATCCCTTTTCATAAGCCTCAATCAATCTGTCCCATTTGGCATTCTCTTTGTCATCGATCAACTTGCGGCTGGGGTCCGCATCGAACCAAGCAATCGACTTGCGAATGCCCTGATCGAAACGCGTGGTGGCAACGTAATCCGGAACGAAGCGCTTGATCTTGCTATTGTCGAAGACGACGCTCCAAGATTTGTCGCCAATGAGAGTTCCTTCCATGTCGGGGAAACAAGCGATAATAAATTCGGAGGGAATATGCACGAGGCGAGGTTCCACACCTGCGGCCTCCCCCGTAATTTGGTAGATCTGATTCCAGGTCAAAACTTCATCCGACGTAATGTGGAAGGTATGGCCGATTGCTTGTCTGTGTCCGAGCAGGCCTATAAGTCCCTTTGCAAAGTCGCTGTTGTGAGTGATGACCCACAGTGACGATCCATCGCCAGGAACAATCACCTTTTGCCCCTTGCGCATTCGATCCACCACTGTGTAGGAGCGAAGCCAGCTATTGATGACAAGCGGAACCAGCGTCTCGCCGTAAGTGAGAGATGGCCGGACGATCGTGACGGGGAAGCCTTCCTCGCGATAGGCCCGGAGCAAACGCTCTTCGCATGCGATTTTGTTCCGCGAATAGTCCCAATGCGGGTTGGCAAGTGGCGTGGATTCGGTAATCAAATAGTCCGCGGCGGGTTTCTGATAGGCGCTGGCGGAGCTGATAAAAATGTATTGCCGCGTTTTCCCGCGAAATAGTTGCAGGTCTCGCTCGACTTCCGCCGGAGTGAAAACCGTCCAGTTGACCACTGCGTCAAAATCGCGGCCACGCAGCGCCGCTGCAACTGTCGCGGCGTCGTTTATGTCGGCGCGAATTGTATCGATGCCAGCGGGAAGGTCCGCACTATGTTGGCCGCGAATAAGAAGAGTCAGCTTCATGCCGCGCTGCACTGCCAAGCGTGTGCAGGCCGTGCTGATATATCCGGTGCCGCCGATGAAAAGTATGTTCATGCGATATTTGTACCAGAAAATCCGTGCATTTCACATGCCGCGCCCATTTCATGCACATCCATCTGAGTAGGCGTCATTGGGGGGCGCCGGAACAACGTCAAATGGGAACTGCCTCAAGAATCGTGGAGGTGCCCCGGACATCAACTACCCGCTCAAGTCGGAACCCTGAAACGGCGAGCAACCTCTCGTGTTCCGCTCGCGTGCGCTGCTTGCCTGATAGAAGCGCCAGCATGGTGATGTCCAGCATTTTGGCCCAGCTTGGGTTCGAATCCTCGGAAATCACTGACTCGACGAGGAGCAGCTTGGCATGTGCGGGTGCGGCTCGGCGCACGTTTTTCAGGATTGCGTCGACACGGTCATCGTTCCACGTATTGATAACATCCATCATGAGATAGGCGTCACAGACCGGCAACTGATCCTTGAAAAAATCACCCCCTTGAAGCCAAAGTCGATCCGAGGCCATCCCCGAAACCTGGTCGATCACATGCGGTAGGTCGAACAACACCCCCTTTGCACCCGGCGTAGCGGCAAGCACGGCTTTCAACAGATGGCCCCGTCCGCCACCTAGATCGCCAATCGTTGCGAATCCGGAGAAGGAATAAGCTGCGATAACGCCTGCAATCTGCCCTTGCGCTTTAGCAGTCATGGCCTGGTTGAAGATCTCGTTCGCGTCAGGGTGGCCTGCCAGGTAGTTCCACAGGCCTCCAGGGGCGATTTGCTCCACTGCCGGGAGGCCAGTTCGAACGGAGTAGTCCAATCTTCCGTAAGATTCCCAATAGATCGGGAGAGCGGTCGCTCGAATCAACGCGCGCATCGACTGCGGATGGTCCTTGCGCAGCAATTGCGATGATGGCGTGTGGGCAAATCCCTCCGGGCGGCTCTTGAAGATCCCATGCGCCGAGAGCAAGCGAAGCAGTCGGCCGAGAGAAGCCGTATGAGTGCCGGTAGCTTCCGCAAGAGCCGAGAGAGATTGCGGCGTGTCTCCCAACGCGTCGGCGACACCGAGGTCTGCAACTACGTGCAAACATCTCGATAACCAATAAGCGGTGGAAATCTGCAAGATCGTGTCGAATGGAGTGGCTTCGGGACGCGACTCAGCGGGCATCGTTTCTGCTCCTCGATTCAAGTGTGGCTAATTTGGATGTCATGGTAAGGTCGCGCGGGAGGCAAGTCAACAAGGGGCCTCGTGCGTTTCATGCACACCCAAGGTTCGTAGTCGGTCAGAGAAAGTTGATCGCTCCTCGCTGAGGCGCGGTTTGCTTCATAGCATCGTGGCAGGTATCATAAGGGTCCTATGCTCTCGGCGCTCCGGAGAGTTTCTCTCCTTGTCCTTACCATTTTGGTTCTCGCCATAGGCCGCCCGGTTCGTGGCGGCGACGAACTCGCCACTTTCCCTTTGAGCAGCGTACAACCGGGGCTGAAGGGTGTTGCCTACACAATTTTCTCAGGCGACCAAGTGGAGCAGATCGACTTGGAGGTGATCGGCGTCCTGAAAAACGCTCTCGGGCCGAAGCAGGACGTCATCCTGGTGCGGCTGCTCGGTGACAAAGTGGAAAAAACTGGCGTTGTTGCAGGGATGAGCGGCAGCCCTGTCTACATCGATGGAAAACTCGCCGGCGCGCTGTCTCTGAAACTTGGCATTTTTACGAAGGAAGCTATCGGTGGCGTGACGCCCATCGAGAATATGATGGACGTCGAGACATCGTCTCTTCCGGCCCCGACTACAGCCACGGCCCTTTCTCCCAACGCAGACAAGAGCGCGTTTCCTGCACGTGTCCCTTTGTCTGATGATCTGGCCCGGCGAATCAACGCTGGCGCGGGTCAATATCTGATTTGGATTGAAACCCCCCTCATTTCCACAGGCCTTTATCCCGAGACGCTTGCGCGTTTCAGCAACGATATTTCCGCCTGGGGGATGTCGACGCTGGCTGGCGGCACCGCCGCGCCAACGCCCGAAGATGCACAAATCAAGCCCGGCGACATGGTCGGCATTGACCTGATTCGCGGCGATCTTTCGCTCAGTGCCGGGTGTACCGTGACGACTGTCGAGGCGGGGCGCATCCTGGCTTGCGGACACCCGCTGTTCAATTTTGGCTCGGTAACAATGCCACTCTCTCGCGCGCACGTCCTGTTGACACTCGCGTCTTCCTTTGTTTCGACGAAAGTGATAACGACCGGCGGGACGATTGGAACACTGACGCAAGACCGCACTACCGCGATCATGGGCAAGCTCGGAGCGGGCCCGCCGATGATCCCGGTTGACGTTACACTCGAGACGCCCGCAACCCTAAAGAAATTCCATTTCGAGATGATCGAGAGCCCGCAGTTGACTCCAATACTGGTGGCTATCGCAACCTTCAACGGAATCGTCGGAAGTCCTGCATATGGCGAAGGCTCGACGCTGGCGCTGAATGGGACCATCGCATTGAAGGGGCACACGCCGGTGCATATCGAGGATCTGTTTGCGCCCACCGACAACCCGTTTCCGGGTGGCTTCTTCATTGCCATGGACGTTAGTAGCGTTTTCGCAAGAATTTACTCGAACCCATACGAAGTCCCGCAAATCGATCGCATCGATTTGCACGTGACGATGTTGGCGGAGCGCCGATGGGCAGCCATCGACAGTGCGTGGTTGGAGAAGAGCGAGGTCTCACCGGGGGAGACCGTTGCGGTGAAGGTCCTGCTGAAGCCGTACCGCGGCGTGCCATTTGTTCAGGAGATTCCTATAACCGTGCCAGCGCAGGCTGCGCATGGCCCCCTGGAGCTTTTGATCAGCGATGCCGAGACGCTGAATCGCAACATTCAGCTTCTCGCAGCCAGTTCGCAGGGCCGCCTCCCAGGACTCGAAGAACTGATTCAACTCATCAACCGGGAACGCCACAGCGACCGCCTTTATGCCACGCTTCTCCAATCGACTCCTACGCTCCTCGTCGAAGACAAGGAAATGCCGAACGCACCGACATCCGCAATCAATGTCCTCGACCAACGGCAGAATTCAGGCGGGGCGAGATTGCAATGGCAGTCCTCGGCAGGTGAGTGGTCGGTTGAAATGCATCAAGTCATTGCGGGCGAGCGCACTTTGACGATAACCGTGAAATGACGCGCCACTTCAAAGGAGACTCCTACTGATGAAATATCGAACCTCTCTGGTGTGCCTCCTTGCATCCGCACTCGTGCTCACCACGCCGGCGCTTGCCGAGCACACGCGGTATTGGCGTCAATCCGAATTCGCCGAATTTGAGAAAGGGACGGCAAAGGGCGTGGCAATCCGCAGTGATGGAAAGCTGACTCCCGCCCCCGCTTTTGCTCCCTTCTCCGATCCAAACCTCGCCTATCTCTGGGCCTTGCGAATGGATTCCCATGGAAGGCTCTACGCGGCTGGCGGATCGGACGCAAAAGTCTTGCGGTTCGACGATTCCGGCAAGCCAACAACCGTGTTTGAAGCTCCCGAGCTTGCCGCGCAAGCAGTCGCATTCGATACAAAAGATAGCCTTTACGTCGGCACTTCTCCGGACGGAAAAGTCTATAAAGTGACACCCGACGGGCAGAAAGCCGTTTTCTTTGAGCCTAAGACGAAATACATTTGGGCGCTTGCGCTCGATTCTCAGGGTGCGCTTTTCGTGGCCACGGGAGACAAGGGCGAAGTTTTTGTAGTGACGCCGGATGGCAAAGGCCAGCTTTTCTATCAGAGCGATCAGCGTCATGCGCGTTCACTTGCCTTCGATTCAAAAGGCAACCTCTTGATTGGCACCGAGCCGGATGGGCTCATTTTGCGTGTGGAGATTGTGCGGAAGAATTCGCAGACGCCTCCGGCCGCTGGAGCTTCATTCGTAATTTACGAAACAGACAAGAAGGAAGTGACTTCCCTTCTCCAAGATGAGCAGGGGAACTTGTACGCTGCATCCATCGGGGAAAAAGCGCGTGTGCCAGGTGCGATGCCGCAAGTTCCCATCAATGTTCCACCGCAGCTTTTGGGGGCCGCGGCGATGCAGACGCAGACCGTTCCCCTGACGCAAACTCCTGCGCAGCAGCCCGCCATTGTATTTCCATTCTTACCCTCCACAACCGGCGGCGCGGAAATCGTGAAGATATCACCCGACGGGTCGCCCGAAGTGCTTTGGACATCTCGCGATGACCTGGTGTTCGCTCTCGGGCTCTCCTCGAATGACAGGCTTCTTCTCGGGACAGGAAACAAAGGCGCCGTCCTCTCGCTGGATGGCGACAGCTTGTACTCGACCATCGCAAAGACCGCCTCGGCGCAGGTGACCAGTCTTGTCGCGGGGCCCGCGGGAAAGATCTACGTCGCCACGGCAAACCCCGGAAAGATTTTCACGCTCGGGCCAGGCTATGAGACCGGTGGAAGTTTTGAATCGGACACTCTCGACGCGAAGATTTTCTCGCATTGGGGGCGCTTGACGTGGTGGGGAGAAAGCGGCGGGGCGCAAGGCAAGGTCGATTTCTACGTCCGTTCGGGCAACACGTCGAACCCGGAGAAAAACTGGAGTCCGTGGGCAGGGCCTTACAAGAACGCCGACGGTGAAAGTGTGGGCTGCCCGCCTGCTCGGTTCGTGCAATGGAAGGCGGTTTTCCCGGAAACAAATCATGGCGGCGCGCCCGACATCTCCTGGGTCAGTCTTGCGTATCAACCGAAAAACGTTGCGCCATGGATCGACGACATCGCCATTCAGGACCCCGGCATTCGCGCACAGGGTTTTCCGCAACCGTCCGGCGGTCCCGGAGCTCCCACTCCGGTGCAATTGCGGAATCCGCAACACGGAATGGGAGGCAGACCGGCGATTCCACCGACGGTAGAGACTTCTGCCGTCAAACCCACCAGGATTGAGGGCGCACCACAAGGATTTGAAGAGAAAGGTTGGGAGAGCGCGCTTTGGAACGCGCACGACGATAACGACGACGATCTTGTCTTCGCAATCTACTATCGCGGGGAAGGCGAGAAGAACTGGCGACTGCTCAAAAACAGGCTCTCACAGCATTTCTATTCCTGGGACACGACGGCAATGCCGGATGGTGCGTACTACTTGAAAATCGTCGCCTCGGATTCCCCCTCGAACCCATCCGACCAGGCGTTAACGAGCGAGCGCGAGAGCGGCCGTTTCGAAGTCGTGAACACACCGCCGAGAGTTGAGAACCTTCGAGCGGATGCGACCGCCCAGGCGGCCAAGATCTCGTTCGACGGAATCAGCTCTTCCGGAGCAGTCGCGAGCGCGCAATACAGTCTCGATGCGGGCGATTGGAAGATTGTTTTCCCCGTCGGGCTGCTTTCCGATGCGCCGAAGGAAAACTACCTGATTCAACTCTCAAAGATCTCCGCCGGCGAGCACACCATCGCGGTAAAGATCTCTGACCGGTTTAACAATACGACGGCAGCAAAGGTGACATTCTCTGTTCCGACGGACGCTTCAAAATGAAGCAGGCTTACGAGTGCACTAACCGCGGGAGTATCACGAGGAAATCCTGAATCGACGAGGGATGGCCGTCAGCTGCCCCAACTGCGCGGCTCTGCGAGTGTCTCAAATCGTTCGACGGCAGCACCCACCTTGGTCAAACCGCTTTGGTCAGGGCGCGCCTCGACCCGAACGACGCGCGCATTGCAGCGCACATCTTCCGTCTTGCGTCCTGTCAACTCCTGAGGAAGCGTGAAGTACACCTCCAGTGGCTGGCCCACCGTGAGTCTCTCGCGCGATTTGAAATGGATTCCCCGCTCGGACAGGTTCAGTGCGACTCCCTCAGACATGCCGTTGCTACCCGAAGCACCGGCGATTCCCGTGGAACGCGCGTGGGGTTCATTCGACTGATCATCCAGACAATCGTCGCGAATTCGAAAACGGAGAGAGAGTGCACATTCTTTCCGTGGCACCATTCGGCGTTCCTGGGCCGTCATCGCATCCTCCTGGCATACCGTCAGTGCAGTTATCGAGCTACGTCCGGAAGGGGTAGAGACAGGATGGCATCAGGGATGGCCCGAGTCAACATCCTTCGATGTCGCTCTGCTTCGTAGGGGGAGCATATCAAGACGCTCAATCCGAATCGTTAGGGCGCCAATTGGCTGGTGGGAAAGCTATCTTCCAGAAGTCGGGCGCGGGAGAATCGAATTCGAGCGGGATATGAAATCCCCCGGGCATCTCGCGGGCTGGACGTGTGACCTTGCAAGCGACGCGTTCCTTGGTGCTTCCATGCTCGAGTACGACACGCGTCTCAATGGGCAGACTCCGTTCCATCAAAACGAGCGCGCCATGATCGTTGACGCTAAGCGTCGTCACTTCGTATGTTTTCTGCTTGCCTAGCAATGCCACGTGAACGGATGCGCGAACGCGGAGCAGCACTCGCTGGCTGCGGCGCCGCTCTTCGGCAAGCACGCCTTGCCGCGCAGGTGTTGCTCCAGGCTTTCCCTGCGGTGAAACGGGCTTGGTTGAAACGACATCCAGCTTTGCCTGTGGAACGGAAGACTGGTTCATCCTGACTTTCAGAGTGTCCAGTTTCAAAGTTCCACACCCCAGAAATTCAGGTCAGCCGCGATAAGTTCAACTCCCAAGTCCCATCCATCGGGCCGCTGATTCCCCTTCCAGACAACCACGCCATCGGAACTTGTGCGCGTGAGCAGGTTCGTAACGCGGAGCCTCTGCTGTAACTCGATTTCCCTGGGACTCACAAGCAGGCAACCGTAGTTGTTCACCACGCGTGTGAAGCCCGGTTCGGAATGGACGGGGCCGCTCTTTCCATTCCATTCGATTGTCACAGGCACGCGAGAATTCATGCGGGGTCCCCGCCTCTTTCGTCTCGTCCTCATGTCTCTCGGCAGATCTTCGCCAAACGGCATAGTGGCCAACTCCCCGCGGAAGCACGCGAAACAGGGGGGTATGAACTCCCACATTCCGGGGCGCGCTCTGCGACCAAAGCAATGCTAGGCGCGCGGAAAGGCGTGGTCAATGGTACGCAGTGACAGGTGGATACTGTTCGAACGGCCAACACACATACTGCACCAAGAAGGTAGAGCGGCGGTTCGAGAACTCCTTGCGGTCTAATCAGCAGAAACAGACCCGTTTGCAATCCGGGATGGGTCTTCCCCCGAAGCTCTGCCAAAGCCTCGTGATATCCAACTCTGGAATGAATCCATGTAGGTGTAGAACACGGGCGTCAAATAGAGAGTCACGAGCTGAGAGAACAGCAGGCCGCCTACGACAGCGAGTCCGAGGGGACGCCGTGAGTCGGCTCCAGCGCCCGAACCAATTGCGACCGGCAAGGTGCCCATCAACGCCGCCATTGTCGTCATCATAATCGGACGAAAACGAATCAGGCTGCCCTCGTAGATCGCCTCTGCGGCCGGCTTGTTTCCTTCGCGCTCTCGGGCGATGGCAAAATCCACCATCATGATCGCATTCTTTTTGACGATGCCGATGAGCATAATCACGCCCACAAAACCGTACAGGTCGAGGCTGTAGCCGAATATCTGCAGCGTGAGCAACGCTCCGAAAGCAGCCGAAGGCAAGCCCGAAAGGATCGTGATCGGATGGATGAAGCTTTCGTAAAGAATTCCCAGGACGATGTAAATCACCAGGATCGCCATCAAAAGCAGAATCCCCAGGCCCGAGAGAGACGATTGGAACGCTTGCGCCGTTCCCTGAAATTGCGCGGTAATCGTGGCAGGAATCTCTTCGCGTGTAAGGCGCTCCACCTCGTTCACGGCGTCGCCGATTGCAACCCCCGGCTTGAGATTGAATGAGAGCGTCACAGCGGGAAGCTGGCCCAGGTGAGTGATAGTGAGCGGGCCCAATCCTGTCGTTAGATTCGCAACCGCATTCAGCGGAACAAGAGCGCCGGTGCTCGAACGAATGTAGAGGAGAGAGAGCGCATCTGGATCACGCTGGTATTTGTCTTCGAGCTCCATCACGACCCAGTACTCGTCATCGGGGGCATAGATGGTCGATATCTGGCGCTGGCCATAGGCAGTGTATAGGGCATCCTCGATTTGCCCCGCTGTCACGCCAAGTGACGATGCCTTGTCCCGGTCGATATTCACATTCACCTGCGGATTCTTGATGAGCAGGTCGCTCGTGACGTCGCTCAGCCCCGGCAGCTTGACGAGCTTCGTCTGAAATGCGATGGATTCGCGGTACAACTCGTCCGTGTCGGGGCTTTGCATCGTAAGTTGGTACTGGCTCTTGGTGAGCGTCCCACCAATCTGGATGGGTGGGAGATTCTGCATGTACACATTGATGCCGGGAACCGCAGCAAACTTCGGCCGCAATTCTTCAATCACTTCATTGATCGTCGGGTGATGCGCAAACAATGGCGCAGACCCACGAAGAATGCCACCAAGGACCGGTGCGCTTCCGTACTCTTGCCCCAGGCTCAATATTGTCCGGTTCGGGACCAGCGGGCGCTCATCTCGGTCTTTCAAGTGCATGAAGAGTACGCCGGAATTGGTGGCCCCCGCCGGTCCCCCGAGGCCTGAGAAGAAATCCAGCAGATTTGGGTCTTGCAGCACAATGCGATTCAGCTCGTACTGATGCGCGGCCATGGATTCGAACGAAATCCCTTGCTGCGCTTCCGTGAATGCGAAGATCTGCGACCTGTCCTCTTCCGGCAAGAATCCTTTGGGGATGATCATGAATTGCCAAACGGTGATCACAAGAATGACGCCGGAAATCAGCATCACGGTGAGACGATGGCGCAGCGACCATTGCAGCGACACATCGTAAAGCTTCAGCATACGGTCGAAGACCCGGTCGAGCGCCCTATAGACGCGACCATGTTGCTCCTGTCCAGGAGGACGAATGAATCGGCTGCACAGCATGGGCGTGAGCGTCAAGGAAACAAATCCGGAAACCAGGATTGCCATCATGATGACGACGGCGAACTCGTGCAGCAACCGGCCCAGAATCCCCCCGAGGAACAGAACCGGAATGAAAACGGCGGCGAGCGACAACGTCATGGAAACGATAGTGAAACCGATCTCCTTCGAGCCTTTGAGCGCTGCTTCCATCACTCCTTCGCCCATCTCCATGTGCCGCACGATGTTTTCGAGCATCACGATTGCATCGTCCACAACGAAGCCGACGGAAAGCGCCAGCGCCATGAGAGAGAGGTTGTCAACGGTGTAATGGAGCTCGTACATCACGGCGAAAGTTCCGATGATGGACATCGGTACAGCAACGCTGGGAATCAGCGTCGCGGAAAGATTGCGCAGGAAAAGAAAGATGACCAACACCACCAGAACGACAGCGAGGAAAAGCGTGAATTTCACATTCGCGACCGAGTCGCGAATCGAAACCGACACGTCGTAGAGAATCTGCATCTGAACGGCCGCGGGCATGATTGCGCGGAATTGAGGAAGGAGATTCTTCACCGCATCAACCACTTCGACCGTATTCGTCCCGGGCTGGCGCTGGATGGCGAGGACCACGGATTTCGTGTCGTTCCAATAATTTGAGACCTTGTCGTTTTGAACGCTGTCGAAGACTTCTCCCAGATCCTCAAGGCGCACGGGAGAACCGCTTCGGTAAGCAACAATCAACGGGCGATAGACCGAAGCGCGTGTGAGTTGCCCGTTCGCCTGCACCGTGAACGACCGATGTTCGCCGTAGAGCGTTCCCGTCGGCATATTCACGTTGGCGTTTTGAGCCGCGGAACTCACCTCATCGATTCCGATTTTCCTGGCTGCAAGGGCGCGCGGGTCAAGCAGGATGCGCACTGCATATTTCTGCGAGCCGTACACTTGCACCTGCGCCACGCCCTTCACCATGGAAATGCGCTGGGCGAGCATCGTCTCCGCGTACTTGTCCACGGCGTAAAGTGGCAGAGTCTGCGAGCCCATCCCGATATAAAGGATGGGCGAGTCCGCGGGGTTCACTTTGTTGTAGGTCGGCGGCGTCGGCATGTTCGGCGGAAGCTGCGGGCCCGCGCGAGCGATGGCCGCCTGCACGTCTTGCGCCGCGCCATCGATATTGCGGCTCAAGTCAAACTGCAATGTGATCTGCGTGCTACCGAGCGAACTCGAAGATGTCATCGAGTCAATGCCGGCGATTGTCGAGAATTGTTTCTCGAGCGGGGTGGCGACAGCCGATGCCATCGTTGTTGGGTTAGCGCCAGGGAGAGAAGCCGAAACAAGGATCGTCGGATAGTCGACGTTCGGTAAGTCGCTCACAGCGAGCGCCCGATATCCCAGTATCCCGAAACAAAGGATCGCGCCCATGATGAGGGTCGTCATGACGGGGCGGCGGATGAATGGCTCGGCAATGATCATGTGCGCCCCTCAATTCTCCGCCGGACTGTTCTTAATTTGGATCTTGCTTCCGGGAATCAGCCTGAGTTGGCCGTCAGTGACAATCGTCTCTCCCCACTTGATTCCCTGCGCGATCACTGAGTCGTTGCCTACCGTACGCGTCACCTTCACGGGCCGGGATTCGACTGTCAGATCGGGTTTCACTACGAAGACGAAATCGCCGGACTGCCCCGTCTGAACCGCTTGTGAAGGAACAACGGTTGCGTTCTCTTCTTCCGAAAGTCGAATCATCACAGTGGAAAACTGTCCCGGCCAGAGTCGATGGTTCGCATTGGCGAACGTGGCCTTCAGTTTGATCGTTCCGGTCGTCGTGTCCACTGTGTTGTCGACAAAGCTCAAGTAGCCCGTTTCCGGGCCGGTATCTCCGTAAGGAGTCGCTTGTACCGGCAAGCGTCCTTGCGCCATAAATTTCTTCACTTCTCCCAGGTATTGCTCTGGGACTGAGATATCCACGTAAGTTGGAGTGATCTGATTGATGACGATGAGAACGGGGACATCATTTTCCTTGACGATATTTCCAGGATAAACCTGGAGCGCTCCCGTGCGTCCGTCGATGGGAGAATAAATCCAGCAATACTGAAGCTGGAGCTTGCTGGACTCAACGGCTGCTTCATCCGCGCGGACTGCCGCCTCCTGCGCCTCGGCAGCAGCCTTAGCCTGGTCGTATTGCTCTTTGGGCGCAACACCTTCCGTGTAGAGCTTTGTGTAGCGCTCGGCCTGCACCTCATCGAGCGCAGCCTGCGCTTTGTCCCGGGCGAGCGTGGCTTGTGCCTGCTGCAGAGCAGCCTGGAATGGTCGCGCGTCCAGCGTGAACAGCAATTCACCTTTCTTGACGAAGTCACCCTGCTTGAAATGAACCTGCTCAAGCACCGCGTTTACCTGCGCCTTCACCGAGACGGTCGAGTAAGCCTCCCCTGCGCCAATCAACGTGACCTCGATGGGAACCGTCTTCTGAACGGCTTTGGCGACGTTCACGGGAACTGCAATGTTCTGTGCGGTCGGCGCCGATTTCGTCGCGCATCCACTGAGAGGGGCGATAGCGAGGAGCAAACACAGAGAGAGAGGACGATGCGTGTGATTCATGATCACCTGCAAGTTGGCAAGTTCGATGAGCCCGCCATATTATCAGCCCTCAGCAGCTTGGTCTAGGTACCATAGGACGCGGCCCGCGGGGCGAATTTTCCCGGCTGGGAACTGGCTTGGTCTCGATTCAGGCTCATTGCGGAGAGCCGAGATTACCGGGTGTTTGTCCTTTCCTGCAACAAGGAAAATTGTCTTCCGTCCGTGGTTGAGGACTGTCGGGGTAAAAGTCAACCGAACCGGAGGCTTCGCCGGGACCTCGACAGCCGCCACCCAGCGATGCGTTTCCTCTAGCGCGGGAGATCCCGGAAAGAGCGAGGCTGTGTGACCCTCAACGCCGAGGCCAAGAAGCTGAAGATCAAAATCTGGCGGACCGGGCCCGAAGAATCTCTTTAGCTCCGCCTCATACGCATCAGCGGCCGCTTGCGGAAGAGGAAAACTTGTCGGCATTGGATGAACGTTTGCCGAGGGTATTGGCACGTGTGAAATGAGCGTTTCTCGCGCCATTCGGTAGTTGCTCGCCGGATCATCGTGCGGAACGTATCGCTCGTCGCCCCAAAATAAATGAACGCGGTCCCACGGCGTTCGCACACCGTACTCTTCCGCGTGCGCCCAGAGCGTATACAACTTTGCTGGTGTGTGGCCTCCGGAGAGCGCGATCGCAAAACGGCCCCTTGCCGAGATAGTGCCACGGAGAGTCAGCATCAATTCCTCGAATGCGGCGCGACTCAGCGCGTCGACATCGGGAAATACTCGAGTGTCCATTCTCATATTGGATCTAGCCGCCGGAATCCGCCAAAGGCAGCGCCTTCCGTGAACGCGGCCATTGAATCACTTTTCGGCCGCGCTCTTTACGGCATGGCCGCCAAATCCGTGCCGCATCATCGCCAGCAATTTATTCGCGAACGGCTCGGGGTCCTGCGAGCGAAAGCGCGCATCGAGCGCGCCGGAAATCACTGGCAAGGCGACTCCCAGCTCCACGCCTTCGATCACCGTCCAGCGGCCTTCACCGGAATCCGTGACGTATGCTCCTATGCCTTCGAGCGACGGGTTCTTGGCAAGGGCGTCCACGGTGAGATCAAGCAGCCACGAGCGGACCACGCTCCCGAACTGCCAGATCTTCGTGATCTGAAGCAAATCGAGGTCGAACTCAGTCTTGTGTTTGAGCAGGTCGAGACCTTCCGCGTATGCCTGCATCATGCCGTACTCGATTCCGTTGTGAACCATCTTCACAAAGTGCCCCGCGCCCGCAGGTCCCACGCGCCCCCAACCTTTGTCGGGTCCTGGAGCGAGCGTCTGGAAAATCGGCGCGACCCGCTTCACCACATCCGCTTCGCCGCCGATCATCAGGCTGTACCCTTCCTTGAGGCCCCAGACGCCGCCGCTCGTTCCGCAATCTAGGAAGTTTATTTTCTTGGGCGCGAGTGCATTCGCCCGGCGAACGGAATCCTTGTAGTATGAATTTCCGCCGTCGATGATCGTGTCGCCAACCGCCAGGTGCGGAAGGAGCAAATCAATCGTCTGATCCACTGGCGCACCTGCAGGAACCATCAGCCACACGACGCGGGGCGGCTTGAGCCGGGCAATCAGTTTATCGATTGCGTCGGCGCCGCTGCCTCCCTTTTCCACAACCCGCTGAACTGCCGCCGGATCGCGGTCGAATCCTACAACGGTATGGCCCCCTCGAACCAAGCGCTCCGTCATGAAAGCTCCCATCTTTCCCAGCCCGATCATTCCCAGTTCCATGGTTTCTCCTCCTGATTACTTCCTGTCGGTTGTGACGCCGAAGCTAGCCAGATCATTTCGAAGCTGCTCGACGCTCTGAAATTGTATTCCGTGTATCCCCACTTCCCTGGCCGACTCGACATTCACTTCCCGGTCGTCGATGAAGATACATTCTTCCGGCGTGCACTGGGTGATCTTGAGCGCCAGCCTGTAAATTCGCGGATCGGGTTTTCGCACACCCAGATAACAGGAACTGAAGAACACCGAAAAGTAACTCCGCAGATTGAATTTCTCGATGCGATATTCGTTGAGTTCGAGCGCTTCATTGTTGAGCGACGCGAATAAGCGCCGCCCCGCGCGGACCAGCGCAGCCAGCAAATCGAGCGACTCAGGATATGGCTGGGATTGCGCGAACATGAACTCCTTGAACCCTTCCGGAGTGAATGACCGCTCGCGGTAGAAAACGCTTCGATGCAAGTACTCGTCGAGAGTCATCCGGCCCGATTCGAAAGCGTCGAATATCAGGCCGTTGCGCTCTTCGTATTCAGCCCAATCGAACCGAAATTTCTCAGCCGCTCGTTGCCGTGCGGGGCGATCCCACCCATTCGTCAGGATAACGCCGCCATTGTCCCAAAATATCGATTTGATCTCACTCATAGGATTGAAGAGAGAGTCTTTTCCCCGGCGCGATTATATGGAACGATTTCGTGCGCATCCATTATCACCATACAGGTCCAGCGGCAGAAGGATTTTTCTGGCCGCAGCCCACTGACTGTACCTATAAGATGAAGTTAAGACCGATGACGACGCAGCCTGGAGTGCAGATCACCTGCCCCGCCGAAGACAGCACCAGGTCGAAATCGTGAAAGCCGGAATTGAATCATTGACCGTCAGCGCCCACGCGAATAGTATCCGCTGAACCCGCTTTCATTTGCGGGATGAGTTGGGGAGAGATCCAACGTGACACAAGAATGTCCCGTTTGTGGCCAGTCATTTGGACTGACCCACACATGCCCCGGTGCACCTTCGGCCGCCAATCCTCCAACTGACGAATGGCCCGTGCCGAAACGCTTCGCTCCTCTTTTCTACCTCCGCCAGGCAATTGCAATCGCTCGATTCGAAGATGCTGCGATCCGAGGCGCGTCCCGCGACGAGAGGGCGATTGTTTACGGCATTGCATTCTGGTTGATTGCACGGATTGCGATCTACGGGAAAATGTATGCGCTTCCGAAGATCAGGCCCTACCTCGCGGGCTACGAAGTTTCTTGGGCGAATATCGCATTTGCGATCGCAGTTTTCGTGGTCATCGATATGGTGTATTTCTTAATTCAATATGGCGTGAGCCATGGCCTCGCGCGTTTATTCCTTCACGCACAGGGAACCTATGTTGGGATCCTCCGTGCCATGTTCTTGGGTTCAATCGTGTCCCTAGCCTTGGTCATTCCATATGTAGGAGGGCTGATAGGAAGTCTATGGATGATGGCCCTTCTGATGAGAGTCTTCGAGGAAGTGGACAAAATCGAACGAATGAAGGCTTTCGCACTTGCGGCCGCAACCGGCGTCGCATTTTGGCTACTGGCGGTAGTCCTTATGACACCGAGGCATTAAGGAGCAAGTTCACACGCTCGCCTGCGCTGCAGGAGGCCACACTGAGACAAACTCTGCCGAAAGCACCTCTCCCTACGCGCTCGACTTTAGGGTGTAGGAACTGAGAACGCGCACGTAGTTCGCGCGCGCAAACGCGGCCGGGTCGGGCACGTTCCGCTGGCTCATGCTGCCGCACATTTGCTGAATGGACTCGTACTCGTGCTCTTCCATCCAGCGCGTGAGTTCGCGGCGAACGGTTTCGACATGCTCGACGCCATTCTGCAGCAGCGCGGATGTCATCATCGCGACTTTCGCTCCCGCCATCATTGACTTCAGGACGTCCTGCGCGCTGTGGACGCCACCTGTGATGGCGAGGTCCGCCTTTATGTGACCGAACACTACCGCCACCCAGTGCAACCTGAGCAGGAGTTCGGTCGGGCGGCTCAGCGTGAGGCTCGGCACGACTTCCTGGGTCTCGATGTCGAGGTCCGGCTGGTAGAACCGGTTGAAAAATACGAGGCCGTCCGCGCCGGCGTCATCGAGCTGCTTCGCTAGGTTCGCGATCGCGCTGAAGAAATGCGAGAGTTTCACGGACACGGGGATGCGCACGCTCTTCTTCACCGCGCGCACCAATTCGGAGTAACCGCGCTCGACCTCGCTCGATGTGCGCCCGGGGTCCGTGATAAGGGAGTAGATATTCAGTTCGATGGCATCCGCGCCCGCCTGCTCAATCTGGCGCGCGTAGCTGATCCACCCTCCCTCGGAGACGCCATTCAGACTTCCGATAATCGGAACTGAAACGCTGGCTTTGGCTTTGCGGATCAATTCCAAATAGCCGCCGGGCCCGAGATTGTAAGTCTTCAAGTCGGGAAGAAACGTGAGCGACTCGGGAAACTCGTTCGCGCCGCGCGAGAGATCGGAATCCAGCGCCATGCTTTCGAGGTTCAACTGCTCTTCGAATAGCGATGGCAGGACGATAGCTCCGATTCCGTGGTCCTCGAGCCGCCGAATGCTATCGAGCGACTCGCATACAGGAGAGGCCGAAGCCACGATGGGGCATTTCAAAGTGAGGCCAAGAAACCTTGTTGTCAGGTCGATCATTCTCCGTCCTCCTCCTTCGCGGGTGACTTCGCAGCATCTTCCGGTGGGGCCGGCTCTTCCACGGCGGGCAGACCGCGCCCGGCCATGGCAGCGCGATTTTGGTACACGTACCACTCCCGGTCCACATCGTCCTGTGCCTGCCGCAGAAGCTTCGCGGCGGCGTCCGGCTTGCTGCGTGCAAGGATGGTGTAGCGCGCCTCCTCATACGCAAATTTCTTGAGTGGAATTGTGGGCGCTTTCGAATCGAGCTGGAATGGATTCTTCCCTTCCTTGCGCAGCGCGGGATTGTAACGAATCAGCGGCCAGTACCCGGAAAGCACCGCGGACTTCTGTTGGTTCAATCCGAACACCATGTCGTAACCGTGGGCGATGCAGTGGCTGTAAGCGATGATCAGCGATGGCCCCTGGTACGCCTCGGCTTCGAGGAATGCCTTCACCGTCTGCATGTCGTTGCCGCCCATCGCCACGCGCGCCACATACACCGAGCCGTAGCTGATGGCCTCCATTGCGAGGTCCTTCTTGGCGGTCAGCTTGCCGCCCGCGGCAAACTTTGCGACTGCCGCGCGCGGTGTTGACTTCGACATTTGTCCGCCGGTGTTCGAATACACTTCCGTATCGAGCACCAGAACATTGATGTTTGCGCCCGACCCAAGCACGTGGTCGAGCCCGCCGAACCCAATGTCGTATGCCCAGCCGTCGCCGCCGAGAATCCACACGCTCTTGCGAACAAGCGAATCGGCCGTCGCAAGCAGATCGCGTGCATCGCGCGAGTTCACTCCGTTGAGCTTTTGTTTCAGCGCAGCGACCCGTTCTCGTTGCGCGACAATTCCCTTCTCGCTGGTCTGATCGGCTGCGAGAAGTTCCGCGACAAGTTGATCGCCAAGCTGCCCGGCGAGCCGCGGCAGGAGTTCCTTTGCATATTCTTCGCGCTTTTCCACTGCAAGGCGCATGCCGAGGCCGAACTCCGCGTTGTCTTCAAACAGCGAATTGGACCATGTCGGGCCGCGTCCCTGTGCATTCTGTGTATAGGGAGTTGTTGGGAGATTGCCGCCATAGATAGAAGAGCAGCCGGTGGCGTTGGCAATTAGCAAACGGTCGCCAAAGAGTTGCGTCAGCAGCTTCACATAAGGGGTTTCGCCGCACCCGGAGCACGCGCCCGAGAATTCGAAGAGCGGCTCGAGCAACTGAACGTCCTTCACCTGCGAGTAGGAGAGGCGGTCGCGGTCAAATTCCGGCAGCGACAGGAAGAAGTCCCAATTCTTGGCTTCGGGCTCGCGTAGAGGCGCTTGGAAGGCCATATTGATGGCCTTGTGCTTTGCCTCGCTCTTGCTCTTCACGGGGCAAACATCCACGCACAGGCCGCAGCCCGTACAATCTTCCGGAGCGACTTGGAGCGTGTACTTCAGGGATTCCAGGTCGCGCCAACGCGGCTTGGTTGACTTGAAAGTTGCAGGAGCGTTTGCGAGCACCTTGCCATCGTAAACCTTCGCGCGAATCGTGGCATGCGGGCAAACCAAAACGCACTTGCCGCACTGTATGCATATTTGCTCATCCCAAACGGGCATTTGCTGCGCGATGTTGCGCTTTTCCCACTTCGCCGTGGCTGTCGGGAACGTTCCATCGGGAGGAAACGCGCTGACAGGCAGCGTGTCGCCTTTGCCGGCAATGATCGCCCCGAGCACGTTGCGCACAAAGGCAGGGGCCTGCGCAGGCACAGGCGGATGGATGTCGAACATGCTCGTCACTTGCTTCGGCACGGCTACTTCATGGAGATTCGCCAGCGACGTATCCACAGCCGCAAAATTCTTTTGCACGACGGATTCCCCGCGCTTGCCGTACGTATCCTGAATGGCCTTCTTGATGGCTGCGATTGCCTCGTCGCGAGGCAGCACGCCGCTCACGGCAAAGAAGCAAGTTTGCATGATCGTGTTGATGCGGCTGCCCATTCCTGCTTGCCGCGCGATCTTATAACCGTCGATCACGTAGAAACGCAGCTTCTTATCGATGATTGTTTGCTGCACTTTGCGCGGCAAATGGTTCCAGACCTCGCCTGGCTCAAACGGCGCGTTCAAAAGGAAGGTTGCGCCAGGCTCCGCGACGGAAAGAACATCGATTTTCTCGAGAAATTCGAACTGGTGGCACGCCACGAAACTGGCCTTGCTGATCAAATATGTGGAGCGGATTGGATCGGGGCCGAAGCGAAGATGCGAAGCGGTGACAGATCCCGATTTCTTCGAGTCGTACACAAAAAAGCCCTGCGCGTAGTTCGGCGTGTCCTCGCCGATGATTTTGATCGAGTTCTTGTTGGCGCCCACCGTTCCGTCCGCGCCCAGCCCGTAAAAGAGCGCGCGGACCGTTTGCGGACTCTCGGTCGAAAACTCCGCATCGTAATCGAGACTCGTGTGCGTGACGTCGTCTCGAATGCCTACCGTGAAATGGTTCCTCGGCGCCTTTTCTTTCAAGTTGTCGAAGACAGCTTTCACCATCGCGGGCGTAAACTCCTTCGATGAGAGGCCATATCGCCCGCCCACCACTTTTATCGGCGCCCGACCTGCCATCGCCTCTGGCGAAGCCTCGCTCAATGCGGTCACCACCTCGCTGTGCATCGGCTCAGCGACAGCGCCAGGTTCTTTCGTGCGATCCAGAACGGAAAGTGACCGAACGGTCTTCGGCAACGCGGCCAGGAATGCCTCGGTTGAAAATGGGCGGAAGAGCCTGACTTTCACCGCGCCGACCTTTTCGCCCTGCTTGACCAGGTACTCCACCGCCTCTTCTGCCGCGCCGACTCCCGATCCCATCAGCACGATGACGCGCTCTGCGTCGGGCGCGCCAACATAGTCAAACAAGTGGTAGCTGCGGCCGGTCACGCGCGCGAAGCGATCCATCACGTTCTGCACGATTGTGGGACATGCGCGGTAAAAGGGATTGTTGGCCTCGCGCGCCTGGAAGAAATGATCCGGGTTCTGCGCCGTCCCGCGAAGCACGGGGCGATCCGGACTGAGCGCGCGATCGCGATGCTGCTGCACCAGTTTTTCGTCGAGCATCGCCCGGAGATCGTCGTCGCTGAGCGGCGTGATCTTATTCACTTCGTGCGATGTCCGGAAGCCATCGAAGAAATGGATGAACGGGATGCGTGCCTCGAGCGAAGCCGCCTGCGCGATGCAGGCGCCATCGTGGGCTTCCTGGACGGAGTTGGACGCAAGCAGCGCAAAACCGGTCGAGCGCACGGACATCACGTCGCTGTGGTCGCCGAAGATCGAGAGGGCGTGAGTGGCAATGGTTCGCGCGGCAACGTGAATCACCGCTGCGGTCAACTCGCCCGCGATCTTGAACATGTTCGGAATCATCAGCAGGAGCCCTTGCGAGGACGTAAACGTGGTCCCCAGCGCGCCCGCTTGCAGCGCGCCGTGCAGCGCGCCAGCCGCGCCACCCTCGCTCTGCATCTCGACAACGGTGGGAACCGTTCCGAATATGTTCTTCTTCCCTTGCGACGACCACTCATCCGACCACTCGCCCATCGGCGAGGACGGCGTGATGGGATAGATCGCAATTACTTCATTCAGGCGGAACGCCACCGAGGCGGCGGCTTCGTTCCCGTCCAGAATCTTGATCTTTTTAGCCATTTGATAGCTCCAGGTCTCCAATCGTGGAGATACGAAGTGCCAGGCGCTTACACCGCAACCCCGAGCAATGGAAAGGATTATAGGTTGGGGACCACATTAAGGTCTGTAGTCAGACGAATCATACATTAGGGGAGGTACATCCGAATGTGACGTGCGTCACATCGACGAAAAAAGTTTCTTCATCCTGCAAAGTCGCGTTCCTGCGGCAGCACCCTCGCGGCGGCGGGATGCGAAAACCGGAATTTGGTCGCATGCGCGCCATCACAGAAATGTGTGACGCTCGTCACAGGCTCTGTGACCCACGTACGCTACGCTGAATTGTATTCATTTCCAGCTTGTTGAGAGACGCTCGTTGTTGGAAGGGCGGGGTTTCAACCCCGCCGTAAGCCCTCTGGCTTCTTCATGGGCTGTAGCCCCTGAAGCCAGGAAACCGAGCTTCTCAACAGGCTCTTAGGAGACCGCGACATGGCCTTTGTAATCACTGATACATGCATCAAAGACTTGCTCTGTGTGGATGCGTGCCCGACCGATTGCATCCACCCCAAGAAGGACGAGCCTGCCTTCGAAGCAGCCACGCAGTTGTACGTCAATCCCGACGACTGCATCGACTGCGGAGCTTGCGTGCCCGTGTGCACTTCGGATTCGATCATTGCGGCGGACGATCTTCCCGACGACAAGAAGCACTTTATCCGGGCCAACGCCGACTTCTTCAAGCAGTAGCCGCAGGCCCTCTTGCGCCCGCGCCGCCGCGCAGTCTGGGGTTGCGCACAAGGGCGCGTGTGTGGTGCGGGGTCATGTAGCTCAGATCCGAGGCCTTTCGCAATGAAAGGCGACCGCAGCCAATCAAAGGTGCAGAGACCCGCACCACATCTAGCGGCGGGTGAAACGGCGCATCGGTATCGCGCAAACAGCACGCATCCATGTCGGACACGAACTCCGACCTCTAAGCAGCAGAGGTGCCCGCCCAAAGGACGACCGCACGAACGACCCAAATCAAATCCAATCATAAGTTGATGGCGAGGCTGGTATCATGGAGGCACTGGAGCCGATGGAGTCTAAGGCGATGAATATCAATTTGACACCTGAACAGGAAAGGATCGTCAAAGACGAACTCGAGAAGACCACTTCCGTACGGTGGAGGAAGTTATTGCCGAGGCTCTCCAGATTCTCCGTGAAAAAGGGCGGATCGCAGGTGCTGGAAGCGCCAACGGCGCGCAGCGCGAGGCCGTGCGCGAAATGCTCGCTTTCGTTGAGAAGAATCGCGTGCGCCTGGATGGTGTCTCCGTCAAGGACCTGATTCACGAGGGCCACCGGCTGTGAGTGATCTTGTGCTGGACGCTTCTCTTGCGCTCCAGTGGTTCCTTGAGGACGAAACGGATCGAAAATACAGCCTGGAAGTTCTAGCAAGCCTCTCCGAAAAACGCGCCCTTGTGCCCCTCCTGTGGTTCTATGAAGCTGGCAACGGTCTGTTCATGGCGTGGGCGCCGCAAGCGAATCACCGCTGATCAAGTCGAAGGCTTCCTGACGCGATTGAGGACCCTTCCAATCGATGCCGCGCAGAAAGCTCCGTCTGAAATCCTCGCATTGCCTGCGCTTGCGCAATCCTGTGGCCTAACGAACTACGACGCTGCCTACCTTGCGCTCGCCAAACAAAGCATTCTGCCACTTGCAACAACGGATGTCTCCTTGCGGAGAGCCGCAACCTTCATTGGAGTGGGAATCGTTTAACATTCGTGTCCCGAACGCTCCCGCGGGACGCTGTCTGGCCCGCGGCAAGTGCTGCCTTCGCACCCTCGTCATTTCTAATCGCCAATGCGTGGAATTAAAAACGCGCGTAAGTCATTGAAAATAAACGACGGAAATCTTTCTAATCGCCAATTTTTGCAGGGGGTAAGGCGTGGAGCGAAGAGAGATTTCCCGCAAAATTCGCGGGATGCAAAAGGCGTACTTCAGCCGACGAATTGCGTCGGCTTCAGAATGACGACGAAAGGAAAAAAAACAAAAGCAAAGATGCCCGTCCCAAGGGACGGCCGCTACATAACCAACGTCAGTGGCTGGCGGAAACCAAACGCGCAGCGAAGCGCTAAAAAACTGCCATTTTCACGTGGAGGAATTTCTTCGGGTTCTGGCGAAAATCGCTGATGAGCAGGCGCATGTCGCCCGTAAGCCCTGTCATGTTGTCGTAGAAGGCCGGATCGGTGAAAAACTTGCCCGCTGTGCCTTGATTGGAATCCAGCTTTGCGGAGGCGTCGCGAACGTTTGCCGAAGCGTCGCGCAAGTTGCTGTAAAGCGTCTCGTCGGTGGCAAGCTTTCCGAGGGTGCCCTTGCCCTCGTGGACATCGGTGAGCAGCGCGTTCCCTTTTTCGACGAACCCTTTCGTATTTTCGTAAACGCTCGGATCGTAAATCAGTTTGCCGAGCGAGCCCTTCTGTTCGCGCACGGCCGCGGTCACGCTTTGGATGTCGCCGATCGCTTTGTCGGCCTTGTTGTACAACTCATCGGAGGCGACGAGTTTCCCGAAGCTCCCCTGCCCTTCTTTGACCGACGTGACCATGGCGTTCAGCTTGCCAGCTGTCTCGTTTACGTTGTTGTAGAGCGAGGGATCGTTGAGCAGTTTGCCGAGCGTGCCCTGCCCTTTCTGAACCTTCTCGATCATTCCTGTGACCTCATTGGAGAGCGCTCCGAGATTTTGCACCAGGTCGGCGCCGCGTTCGACGATCTCCTTAATCGCCGCTTCCTCGACGCCCGGAATCTCACCGTTGTTTGGAACCGCCGAGCCGGTCAGGCCACGCGAGATTGTCACATAGCGGTTGCCGAGCAAGCCTTCCGTGATCAGGCTCGCAGTCGAATTGGCGCGAATCTGCTCTTGGAATCTCTTGTCGATGCGGAGGAGCAGCGTGATATTGTGCACGCGATCCTGCGGGTGCGGCGTGAGTGTAATGGCCGCGACGTTGCCGATCTCCACGCCGTCGAGGCGCACGGGCGCGCCGGTTTGCAATCCCTCGACCTCGGGCAAGTAAGTCCTCAGCTGGTATTTCGGCCCCCAAACGCCGCCGCCGGTGATGTAGAAAATTCCCACTGCCATAATGAACAACCCGGCGAGCACGAACAACCCCACTCGCAACTCTGTCCACGACAATTGCTTGCGTTGCGTCATTGCAGTTCCTCCTCAAAGATCACGAAAGAAAATGTCATTCCGCGGAAACCAGAAATCTCTTCAGATACTCATCGGATGTGTGCAGCATTTCATCGGCCGCCCCTTCGTAGTAGATGCGGCCGTCGCGCAGGACAAGGATATTCGTTGGCGGCGCGGACCCATTCGCCGGGCTCGAGCCGTTGCTTCCCGAGGACACGGTGCGGCCATCCGCTTCGTTGAAACGGAAATTCGCAAGGCCAAAGGCATCTTGGACGCGATGCGTGGCAAGTACAGAGGTCACGTGGTGCAAATCGCGCTCGCGGAGAATCAACATGATGATCGTCTGCGAAGTGACCGGATCAAGCCCCGCCGTGGGCGAATCGTAAAAAACCATGGGCGGTCGATTCACCAAAGCACGCGCAATAGAAACGCGCCGCCGCATTCCTCCGGAAAGTTCCGCTGGAAACTTTTCAAGCGACGATTCCAATTCGACGAACCGAAGTGCTTCGCGCGTGCGTTCATCAATCTGTTCTTCGGCGACACCCTCCTCACGCATGCGGAACGCCACGTTGTCCGCGACGGTCAGCGAATCGAAGAGCGCGCCCTCCTGGAACACAAAACCGAGGCTGCGGCGAAATTCGAGAAGATCATCCTCGGACAACCTGCCCAGGTCCTGGCCCATCACCCAAATTCTGCCGGCGTCGGGCTGCAGCAACCCCGCGGCAAGTTTCATGATGAGCGTTTTCCCGGAGCCACTTTCGCCAAGAAGGATTTTCGTTTCACCTGGCCAGACCTCGAAGGAAACCCCGCGAAGGACGTCGCCTTCGTCGAAGCCAATGCGGACGCCTTTGAATTCGATGAGCGACTCTCCAGGGACGATTTCCATCATCGCGTGCCCAAGTGCCGGAGCAGAACGGGGTGCGTCATGCCGAGATTATAGATGGAAACAGACATGATGAGCACAAGAGGTTTTCAGCGCAGAGTTCACTCACTAGCGGAAGATGTACAGCAGCACTCGCGCGAGGAAAAAGTCAACGACTAGAGCCATTACAGACGCGATTACCACGGCGGTGGTTGTTGCGCGACCGACACCTTGCGTTCCACCTTTTACGCGCAAGCCCTGATAACATCCGACCGTGGAGATGATCAGCGCAAAGATCACGGGTTTCGAAATGCCCTGGATGAGGTCACCGAATTGGAGCGCGTCTATGGCTCGCGTCCAGAATTGCACCGCGCCGAGCCGCAATGTCAAATGAGCCATGAGGAAGCCGCCCAAGAGGCCGACGAAATCAAAAATGACCGTGAGCAGCGGTAACATCATGGTTGTGGCAATGACGCGCGGCGTTACCAGCTTGCGAATCGGATCGGTGCCAAGCGCGCGCATCGCGTCCACCTGCTCGGTGACGACCATCGACCCGAGCTCCGATGCAATCCCCGACGCGTTGCGTCCGGCAACCAGCAACGCCGTGATCGCGGGGCCTAGCTCGCGGACGAGCGCCAAGGACACGGCATCGCCTGTGAGCGCTGTCTCGCCGAAACGCTCAAACTGCGACGCCGTTTGGATCACAAGGACACCGCCTATGAAAAACGCGGCTATGATAACAATGGGGAGCGAGCCGACGCCGATCTGATCCATTTGGTCGAGCGCATCGGTCCAGTAGAGCGGCGGCGTGAAAACGGATGTGACCGTTTGGAGGACGAGGAGACTGTAGTCCTGCACGGCGCAGACGTAACGCTTGAATGCATTTCCCAGGAACGCGGAGGCCGATGAAGTTTCGCTGGCTTCGGGCATTTGTGTGAGGCCGACTGCCATGTCTCAGCCGAGTCCAGGGAAGCCTACCGTCCACTGCGGCGCTCGTCAAGCAAACTTCGCCCTAATGTCGAGTGGCACAAGCTTCATTCCAGCGCGGAGTTTCTGGAATTTTCTCACATGGTTCGTCGCAGTGAAATACGAACCGTTACAGCGCAAAGCAACCGTGCAACGATTACATTTCCTTTACGCGCGGAACTGCGTCCGGTAGAATATTTTGGTCGGGTCACGCGCTGGAAAACCACTGAGCATGCTGCGATTCGTCACCGCTGGAGAGTCACACGGACAGGCGCTTCTGGCCTGGATCTCGGGATTCCCCGCAGGCGTTCCGATCGACCTTGCATTCATCTCGAATGAGTTGCATCGACGACAATTGGGATATGGGCGCGGCGGCCGGCAGAAAATTGAAAAGGATTGTGCGGACATTCTCTCCGGCGTGCGTCACGGGAAAACCATTGGCGCGCCAATCGCATTGCAAATCGAGAACCGCGACTGGGCAAATTGGGAGAAGGCTCTTCCGGTTGAGGACAGCGACGGCGCGGAGGAAGCGCAGCGTCCGCTCACGGCGCCCCGCCCCGGACATGCGGACCTTTCCGGCGCGCTGAAATTTAATTTTCATGATGCAAGGTATGTACTCGAACGCGCTTCGGCGCGAGAAACGGCGTCGCGTGTAGCCGCGGGTGCGTTCGCGAAATTGTTTCTGCGTGAATTTGGGGTTGCTGTGCTCAGCCACACAATCGTGGTGGGCCATGTACGGCTGGAACGTGAAGCGACGTGGGATGAAATTGTGGCCCTGTGCGTTGATCTGGAATCGCCGCTCCGTTGCGTCGATGCGAAGACGGAATCGCGAATGAAAAGTGAAGTGGACGTTGCATTGCGCGGAGGCGATTCGGTAGGCGGCGTTTTTGAAGTTGTCGCGCATGGAATTCCGCCGGGACTCGGGACCCACGCGCAATGGGACGAGAAGCTTGATGCCCGACTCGCGCGCGCCGTGATGTCGATTCAGGCAGTAAAAGCGGTTGAGATCGGTACGGGCGTCGCGAATTCAATGAGCTATGGCTCCGAAGTGCAAGATGAAATTCGATACGACGCGGCCCGGCGGACATTCGAACGCACGTCGAATCGCGCCGGAGGGCTCGAGGGCGGGATCACGAACGGCCAGGACATCGTCGTGCGCGGATATTTGAAGCCGATTTCGACTTTGCGCCGCGCTTTGCGAACCGCTGATTTGAAAACAAAGGAGCCGGTGAAGGCGGCATACGAACGCTCGGACATTTGCGTTGTGCCGGCGGCGGGTGTCGTGGGAGAAGCGATGATTGCATTCGAATTGGCCGCTGCGTTTCTGGAAAAAGTCGGCGGCGATTCGCTCGATGAAACGCGACGGAATTTCGAGGGGTACAAGAAGCAACTCGAAGCGTTTTAAAATGGTGAACATGCGATTTGCCGAGACGAAAAATGGCACGCCGCGAAATTGTGGCACCCAGGAAAGAGAAGCGATGATTCATCCGATCGTGAAATACGGCGACCCGGTGCTCGAGATGCCGACGAAACCGGTTGAAAAGTTCGACGAGGAGTTGCAGACGCTTGTCGCGGACATGTTCGAATCGATGTATGCGGCGCAGGGTGTGGGACTGGCGGCGCCGCAGATCGGAATCAGTCTGCGTCTGGCTGTAATCGACGTGAGCCTTGGCAAGAATCCGGAAGCCAAGATCGTTTGCGCAAATCCGGAGATCATTCACGCCGAAGGACAACAGCGCGAAGAGGAAGGGTGCCTCTCGTTGCCGGGTTTTCGAGGATATGTCGAGCGCCCGCAGTTCGTCACCGTGCGCGCGCAGGACGCGGCCGGAAAGGAATTCGAGATGCGCGGAGAAGGCTTACTGGCGCGCGCATTCTGCCACGAAATCGACCACCTCAGTGGCGGCCTCTTCATCACCCACCTGGGAATGTTGAAACGCGACATCATCAAACGAAAGATTCGCAAGCTGCGAAAAGCCGGCGATTGGTAGGTGATTCGTGCCGCTGCGAATCGTCTTCTGTGGCACGCCTGCCTTTGCTCTGCCCACACTTCGCCATCTGATCGCGCAGCCGGATTTTCAGATCGAAAACGTCGTGACGCAGCCGGATCGCCCGCGCGGGCGCGGCAGGAAAACTTCCGGATCGCCCGTCAAAATAGTTGCGATGGAAGCCGGAATTGAGGTCTTCCAGCCGGAGAGTATCCGATCTGAGCAGTCATACGACTACTTCAAGCGCCTCTCGTTTGACGCAGTGGTGATTATTGCGTACGGGCAAATTATCCCTCCTCCGCTGATCGAACTGCCGCGACTCGGGTGGATCAACCTGCATGCGTCGCTTCTACCGAAATATCGCGGCGCTGCACCGATGAATTGGGCGATCGTGAATGGTGAAACGTGCACGGGCGCGACCACCATGAGCATTGATGCGGGACTCGACACTGGCCCGACGCTCCACAAACACGAGGTTTCCATCGGCGCGAATGAGACGGCGCCCGAGCTTTCGGCACGGCTTGCCGAGGCGGGCGCTCCACTAGTGGCTGAGACTCTGCGAAAGTTGGACAAGGGAGACATTGCGCCCACACCGCAGGACGACTCCCAGGCGACCTTCGCGCCGCTGCTTAAGAAAGAAGACGGCCGAATCGATTGGTCGCTTCCGGCGCAGGCGATCTACAACCGGATTCGCGGACTCCAGCCATGGCCCGGGACCTTTACATCATTTCGAGGAAAGACATGCCACATCTGGGGCCGACCCGAACCATGCGCGACGGGAGGGACGGGTTCAATCATTCCCTCCCCAAACAGCAAACACGAACCTGGCACGATTCGCACGCGAGGGATCGAGACCTTCATCGTGTGTGGTGAACGGACAGTGTTGCAGCTTGAATTCGCGCAACTCGAAGGGCGCAAGCGCGTCACGGCGCGCGATTTTGTTAATGGCGCTCGCATTGAGCCTGGCGAGCGTTTCCGATGAAGTGGCGACGATGACGTTCTAGCGCTTTCGAAATGGACCGGAATGGAACTCGGTGGCGCTTGCGAATTCGTGATAAGCGAATTCGCAAGTGGCGAATGCGGTGTCCGCGCCCATCACGTGAGTCTTCTCGCCCGAGTGCAAATATGATTTGATTGGACTCGATGGCAATCAGCCCAGCGCGGACCATTGCGTATGAAACGCTGCGACGCGTCGAGGCGGAAGGCGCGTACGCAAGTGACGTGTTGCACGCGGAACTCCCCGCGAGCGTGAAGGCGGAAGACACGGCGCTTGCCACAGAGCTCACCCTCGGCGTGTTACGCTGGCGGCGACTGCTTGATTTCCTGCTCGACCGAAGTTTGAAAAAGCCAGTCGCCAAACTTGATCTTCCGGTGGCGATTGCGCTGCGGATTGGTCTGTACCAGCTTCGCCACCTCGATCGAGTTCCAGCCTCTGCGGCCGTAAACGAATCCGTTGAGCTCGTCAAGCGTGCGCGAAAGGCTTCGGCGGCAACGCTGGTAAACGCGGTCCTTCGCCGCGCTGCGTCAGAATCGGGCGGGCTTATCGAGAAGCTGTTTCCACAGGATCTCTCACCAGCCGAAAGGCTTGCAATTCTCCAATCGCATCCCACCTGGATGGTCGAGCGGTGGCTTGCGCGCCTAGGCCCTTCGAACACCGAGGGCCTGCTCAAGGCCAACAACCGGACTCCACATCTGAGCTGCGCAATCAATGATGTGGATCGCCGGGAAGCGATTACGTCGTCGCTTGCGAAGGCCGGTCTGCGGGTCACGCCAGGGCAACTCTTGAAGAATGCGATCGCCGTGACCGGAGGGAGCCCGGCGCGCACCGATGCGTTCCGCCACGGCTGGATTTCGATACAGGATGAAGCATCGCAAATCGTGCCGCTGTTGCTCGATGTTCATCCTGGCGACCGTGCCCTCGATGTGTGCGCTGCCCCAGGGGGAAAGACGCCCACGCTGGTTCGTGCCACGGGACGAGCGGGCGTCGTAGTCGCCGCGGATCGGCACGCCCATCGGCTGCGTGCCATGCGCGCCCATTTCGAAAGAGTTGGATTGCGAGACGTTGCCATCGTGGAGTTGGACGCGACAAAGTCGCTTCCATTTGGCGCTAAGTTCGACCGAATCCTCGTGGATGCGCCTTGTTCAGGCACAGGTACGCTCGCGCGGCACCCCGAAATTCGGTGGCGACTGCGGCCGGAACAGCTTGCGGAGTTTCACGCGTTGCAAGCGGGGATGCTTATGATGGCCCTTGCAGCACTCGCGCGCGGCGGACGGCTGGTATATTCGACTTGCTCGATCGAGCCAGAAGAGAACGATGAAGTTGTGGCGAAAGCGTTGGCGGCATCTCGTTCCGTTCGGCGCGTAACGGCCGGTGAGATGGCGCGCGCGCTGACAAAACACCTTGTGCCGGGCGTGGAAGCAGAGGGTTTGTTCGACCGGCTAGGGCAATTCAAGACTCTTCCTGGAGCGCAAGACTGCGATGGCTTTTTTGCGGCAGCCATCGAAAAAGAATGAACCGACATGAGACGCCACGCACAACAGGATTTGCGAACCACGCCGAAGATCTGGCGCTACACAACCAGCAGATGGCATGCTAGGCTCGTCGTGGGAGGAGCCGGTCAATGACGTTGCGAGAGCGCCTGCAATGGATGTCGCGGATGGCGTTGATGATTTTCATACTGGCGTCCGTGGCATTCCTGAGCGCGCTGACAGCGATGCGATTCGCCATTCAAGGACGCGAAGTCACAATGCCGGATGTTGTGGGCATGAAGCCAGCGGAAGCTCAACAGACATTGCAGGGGCGCGGGATCGGAATGAAAATCGAAGACAGGATTTACAGTTCCCTGCCTGCGGACGCTGTGGTCCGCCAGATCCCTCCTCCTCACATGCGCGTGAAAATCGGGCAATATGCTCATGTGGTGCTAAGCCTTGGCCCGCAAAAAGCGACGATACCGCAACTTACCGAGATGAGCCTTCGCGTGGCACGCATTGAACTCATGCGAGGCGGAATGCAGGCGGGCGAGATTGCCAGTGCGTACCTGCCCGGCTGGCCGGAGGACACTGTGATCCAGCAGGACCCGGTCGCGGGCACTTCCGACGTCTCAAGCCCCCATGTGGACCTGCTTGTTTCCATCGGGGCGAAGCCCGCGGCATTCGTAATGCCGGACCTTTCCGGCCTGCCGTTGGGAGAGGGAGAATCCAAGCTGACGGGTGCGGGACTAAAAGTCGCGAAGCTGACCATTTCCCCGATCCCTGATTTGCCCCACGGCACGATTGCCCAGCAGGTCCCGGCGCGCGGCGCGCGCGTGGACGCAAGCACATCAATTGAATTGCAGGTAGCGCAATAGCCGTGATGCGCCTGTGCTAGAATCCAACAAGTACGGCTCCAACTGCTCTGGAGTCATTTTTAAACTAGGCTTTCCCGAGTGAACTGGTCATCCAAGCTGGGAGGGCAGTTGACCCCATGACCTACGCGCGAATTGAGATTGCGCCTTCCATTCTGGCGGCAGACTTCTCCCGTCTTGGCGACGAAGTCCGAGCGGTGGAAGCGGGCGGGGCGGACGTCGTCCATGTGGACGTGATGGACGGCCATTTTGTGCCCAACTTTTCGCTGGGAATACCCGTGGTCGAATCCCTAAGCAAGGCAACCCGGCTGCCTCTAGACGTGCATCTCATGATTGAACATCCCGAGGAGTACGTCGCCGATTTCATTCGCGCCGGGGCCAGCCGCGTCTTGGTTCAGCAAGAGGCGACTGTGCACCTGGACCGTGCTCTGGCATTGATTCGCGAGCACGGCGCGCAGGCCGGTGCAGTGATCAATCCGGCGACACCCATAATGCTGCTGACGGAGGTGCTCGGCAAGGTCGATACAGTGCTGGTGATGTCCGTGAACCCGGGGTTCGGCGGGCAGAAATTCATACCGGGCTCACTGGAGAAAATACGCCAGCTAAATCAGTCGCGCGCGCGATATAATGCCAGTTTCCGGATCGCAGTGGATGGGGGAGTCGATCTGGAAAATGCAGCGGACTTGATTCAAGCTGGCGCAAACGAGTTGATTGCCGGAACTGCGATTTTCCACACGCCCGACCCGGCTGAGGCAGTTCGCCAGATGCGCAAAATAGCAACGGAAGCCTTGAGCCAAAAAGTATAGGAGCACGACGGCCGGAATGATCATGAAAACACTGAACGTTCTGATTGTAGTCCTGGCGATGGCGCTGGCCGGATCGGTTAGCATGGGCGCTTACGGGCAAAGCCACGTGAAGGTAACGAAAGTGAAGCCCGAGGCGAACAAGCCTGCCGAGACCGCCCCTTCTGCGGAGCCCGATAAGGTTCTGTATGACAGGGCGATGGAGGACATAAAGCGCGGTCGTTTCACCGAAGGCCGCCTGACTCTTCAGACGTTGATCAACAGCTATCCCGATAGCGAGTACCTCGCCAAGGCAAAACTAGCCGTTGGCGATTCCTATTACAAAGAGGGCGGCACATCCAACATCACTCAGGCAATCGCCGAGTACAAAGACTTCATTACGTTCTTTCCCTTCCTCGACGAAGCCGCTTACGCGCAAATGCAGGTAGCGATGGCGCATTTTCGCATGATGGAGAAAGCCGACCGCGACCGTACGCAGGCGCAGGATGCAGAGGATGAGCTCCAAGCTTTTCTTATCAAATATCCGCGGAGCCCCCTTGCGCCTCAAGCAGAGCAGAGGCTAAGAGAAGTGCAAGAGGTAGTCGCCGAAGGCGAATACAGGATCGCGCGATATTACTATGTCAAACAGGACTATCGCGCTTCGGCGGCCCGCCTCGTGGAGATGACGGAACGCTACCCGCTCTATAGCCAGAGTGACGAAGCTCTGTGGATGCTCAGCAGCATTTACTCGCGTGCCAAACAAGCGTCAGTAAACGAGGATGACAAGAACCATTGGGCCGACCTGGCGGGCAAGTGCTACGGTCGGATCGCCAGGGACTACCCCCTCTCTAAACTTGCGCCGGAGGCAAAGTCACGTTTGAAGGAAATGGGAATGCCCGTCCCTCCGCCCGATCCAAATGCCGTGGCTCGTATGCAGAAACAACAAGAACTCGACAACACGCACCACCAACTTGCCCTTCTGAAGGTCCCTCTCGGGTTAGTCAAGTCGAACCCTGACGTTTCGTCAGCCGCACGTAGCGGCCAGCCGAATTTGAACCCTCCGGACGACTTGGTTTCGGCAACCGACGTCCTAAGGCCTGGAGCCGCGGGTCCATCCTTCACGCTGGCTGTGGGAGGGGCAGGTAGCGCAGGAGGGGGCGGTACGGGCGGGGAAGCAGTGCAGATGGATTCTGTGCCATCCTCATCCGAGTCAGGTTCGGACACCGGGCCTGGAGTTCAGACAATTGCGACGGCCGACGATCCTAGCGCCCCGGGAGTCTCTCCCGCCGGAGCAGCATCGTCTAGTTCGTCAACCTCAAGCGGAACGGCCACTGCTCCTGCTGAGTCAAATGCTTTGGCGGCTGGTGCGACCCAGAATGAAACGACTCCTCCGGGTGCCACAAACGCTTCACCGGGAGACAAAAAACAACCTCCCGCTGCCAAGAAGGATGCCAAGGCTGACCCGAAGTCCGAATCCACAAGCAAGAAGAAAAAGGGCTTGAAGAAACTGGTACCCTGGTAGTTCCCTGTTTACCCCCTGCTAACATCTGAGGCACGCTTGTTCATAGTGTCCGTTGACGCCCATCCCGTGGGGTGTTAGCTATAGATGTATCGAAAGGGGCAGGCGTGTCGTAATGTGGGCGCGTCGCCAGGGGATTCAAGTGCCAAGAATTCTGGTCGCTGACGACAACACCAACATTCAAAAAATGGTTGCGTTGGCGTTTGAAGAGCGCGGCATCGACGTTGTATGCGTCGGAAATGGCGAAGCAGCCGTCCGGCGTCTTCCTGACTTGGAACCCGACCTTGTTCTTGCCGACGTTTTTATGCCCGTTCGAAACGGCTACGAGGTATGTGAGTACGTCAAGAAAGACGAGCGATTCTCGCACGTTCCCGTCATCCTCCTTGTGGGAGCGTTCGACCCTCTCGACGAAAAGGAAGCAAGACGAGTCGGCGCTGACGGTGTCCTAAAGAAGCCCTTTGTTCCTCCTGACCCGCTGATCGCAATGGTTACGTCGGCGCTTGAGAAGAATCCGAAGCTTGTTGCGGAACTCGCAAAGGCCAAGGAAGTCGCCGTTGAACTGCCGCCAACGCCGCCTGCCATGGAGATTCCTGCGAAGGCGGAACCAAAACCATTGCCGGAGTTTCCTGAGCCGTCTCCCGAAGAAGCTGCTGTGATCTATGGCTTCGGGAAGGGCGTTCGCAATCTTGACACGGAAGAGGACCAAAAAGACGAATCGAAGACGGCGCCTGTGCCAGTTGCAGAGAAAGCGGAAAGTGCGGAAGAAGATTTCGACGGATCTTCCACGACTCATGATTGGCGTCGCGCTGCGGCCATGAACCTCAACGTCCCAGAAGAGCCAGGCGGAAAGCTCGCCTTCGCTTCTGATGAGGATTTCAACCCCATTTCCTTCCCTTCCGAACAGGATGTGCCGCCGAAGCGTGTACGCGTGCCTGATGCTTCCCAAGAAATCGAGCCTGCAACGAAATTCGCTGCACCGCCGGAGGGACATGTGGAAGCGACGGCACCCGCTGTTGATTGCGCGCCGATCCCTGCTCCGGTGCTAGTTGAGCCGCCAGCGCAGGAACCGGAACCAACGCCGGTGCCCGTCAAGGAGCGCAAGACTCAAAGTTGGATGGACTTGTTGACTACTTCCCCATCGGAGTATCCCGACGGAGGATGGCTGACCGAAACCCATGAATCGAGTCCAGAATCGGTCGCGGCAGAAAACCCCACGGAAGCGCCGGCTCTCTCAGTCCAGGCCGAAGCGCCGCCTGAGGTTGCTCCGCCTGCGCCTGTCGCGCACTCCGAGACAGAGGAGCCATTCTTTGCCGACGGGCCCGAGGCGCCCAACCAGTGGTTTGCCCCTCCGGCGCCAGCAACAACTCAGGAATCTGCGCCTGAACCTGCTCTAACCGTGGCGTCTGCACAAGTCCCGGAGCTTCTTAGCGAGCCTTCAGACGAGCAGGTCGTTTCGCAAAAGGATCCCGAACTAGAAGAACCTGTTGCGGCACACGTGAATCCGGAACCTCTGCTCGTAAACGATGAGCCTCCGAGGTTTGGCGAATACTCCAGCCGGACAACGGAAACTGCCGCGCTGCACTCATTCTTTTCGCCTGCTTCAGGCGACCCCGCAGTGGACCAAGCGCCCGATTCTGAGTCAGAAGGTCTTGCGACGGCCAATGCGACTATGCCGGAAACCAAGCCTGCCGAGACTGATGATCGCATCCCGACGATTCCGCCGCCGAATCGCGAGGCCCTTGCGGAGATTCCCTTCCTCAATCCACCACCGGTCGTTGCAACGGAGACTTCATCCGCAAGCGCCACGGATCCGGCGACCGTGGATGCGATGGTTGAAAAGCTCTTCGAGCGGCTCGAACCACAGATCCACGAGTTGCTTTCTCAGGGTGTGCTAAGGCCGCTGGTGGAGAACCTGCTTCAACAAGAACTCGCTAAGAAAGAAAAGTAAAACTGGGCCTTGCGGCAAAGATGCCATCTCGCATCCTTGTGAATTGCAACGCGGAAACAAATCCACTGGGCAAAATTTAGGAAGAGTCTACTCGTACCGCAGGGCAACCATAGGGCTCACGCGCGTCGCTCGCCTCGCTGGGATCCAGCACGCCCTCAGCGCTGCTCCCAACAGCAAGACCATCACTCCTACGAACGTGACTGGATCGCTTGGACTCACCCCCACCAAGAAACTCGAAATCGCCTGCGCCCCGATGAACGAGATTCCCAATCCAATGGCAACTCCAACAGCGATCATGGTGAGGCTCTGGGACAACACCATTTTCAGAACGTCCCCGGGTTTGGCTCCCAATGCCATGCGGATGCCGATCTCGTGCGTCCGCTGGCTGGCCGCGTAGGAAACCACGCTGTATACGCCAACGACTGCCAAGATCAACCCCAGTAATCCTAGTGTGCCACTCAACTCAGCACCGAACCAGAAGAACAGAAAACCGTTCAGGCCTTGGAGGTCCTGGTCCATAGTTTTCACGGTGACGGGAAGGCCCGGGGCAAGCTCCCGGATCGTGGACGCTATCTGCAGTTCCAGATTCTCAGGAGGCACCGAAGTGCGCACCTGGATGGTGCGCAGGGGCAGGTAGTCTTGCGCCAAAGGTGTATAGAAGAAGGGGATGGGGTCCTCGACAATCCCCCGGTACTTGCCATCTTGTACGATGCCAATCACTTCGAATTCGGCCCAAGCGTGGTTGCTGTCCTTACTCTTGAATCTTCGGCCGAGGGCGTCTTCTTTGGGCCAGAACTTCTTGGCCATGGTCTCGTTAAGTACCGCCACATGCGGAGCGTTTTCGTTGTCAGCGTCGGCGAAGGTGCGCCCGCGCTTCAGCGGAATCCGCAACGTCTCGAAATAGCTCGGGGTCACGGTGTTGTCGGAAACGTCGGGTGGAACTTGTCCGGATTCGAGCGGAAGGTCGTCGGGAATCACTTTGCGTTCGGAACTGATGAGGCCCATTGGAACGGAAAACGCCTGTGCCACGGAGACCACCCCGGGCAGCGCTCGAATGCGCTCCTCGGCGCTCCGGTAGAATTCCTTCCCTTGCGCCTCTTCGTAGCCAATCTCGTGAATGTCAACGGAGACGTCGATCACGTGATCCGGGTTAAAGCCCAGATAAAGCTTCTGCGCTTTGTCAAGACTCCGGAGAAACAAGCCCGCCACCACCAGCAGCATCAAGGAGCCTGCAAGCTGCCCGACGACCAAGGTGTTGCGCACGAAATGCCGGCGCCGTCCTTGAAACGAACCGCGACCTCCTTCACGCAACGCAGTGTTTACATCGGTCTTCGTTACGAGCAGGGATGGGATGATACCGACCACCACGGTGGTCAAAAGGACCGCGGCGAGTGTGAAGAGATAGACTCGCACGTCCGGCTGAAAATCGAACTCGATCGGCAGATCAGTCCCCAATGGCAATGAACTGAGAAAATGTGAGGCCCACCCGCCGAGCAGGAGTCCCCCAGCGCCACCCAACAGCGCCAGCAAAAGACTTTCCGTTGTGCATTGCCGGACCAGCCGTATCCACCCTGCTCCCATCGCCGCGCGGATAGCCATTTCCTGCTTCCGCGCTGTGGCCCGCACTAACAATGCGTTGGCAATGTTGAAACAAGCGACCAGTAGCACCAGGACCGCAAGCACCGCAAAGGCCAGGGAGACCTTGGGAATGGAGTTGTCCGGATCGGGCTCCGGTCGAGCCAGTCTTTCCGGGAACACGCTCAGTCGAATTCCCTTATCGGTTTCCGGATGTTGTTCCGCGAGGCGCTGCGCCACAACTTGCAACGATGCCGTTGCTTGCCTCAAGTCCATGCCGGGCTTCAACCGCGCCTTCAATTGCAGCGAGCGATCTTCGCGATGCGTCCACATCTCTTCGACAGGCTCGTTTCCGCCCAAACCCGCGGTGGCGCTGAGCGGAACGTAGCCGTCCATGTTTATGAACGCGTACAGGCCGGGAAATCCCTTCGGCGCGACTCCTACAATCGTTACCGGATGCCCGTCAATCACTGCCTGTTTCCCGACGACGCTTTTGTCGCCGCCGAAGCGCTTTTGCCAATACACGTAGCCCAGAACGAGAACAGGATCGGCGCCAGGGTTTTGCCCTTCGGTGGGGAGAATCAGCCGGCCCAGCGCGGGCTGGACTCCTGCTGTGGTGAAGTAGTTTCCGGTCACGCGGCTAATGATGCAGTGCTCGCCCTTACCGTCCACAGAGAGTCCGACAAGTGAAACTCGATAGGCGAGGATGTCGGTGAACGCGTCGGTTTGGCTTCGAATATCTTGGTAATCAGGATAGGAAAACGATTGATAGTCCCGGCTTCCCCCTTGCTGTGCGCTCAGAACCGTCATTTGCTCCGGATGCGGTATTGGCATGGGGCGAAGCAGCAATCCGTTGATCGCACTGAATACAGCGGTGTTGGCGCCGATGCCGAGAGCTAGGGTGAGGACGGCGACGGAGGTGAAGCCGGGAGATTTACGCAGCATTCGCAGGGCGTAGCGGATGTCCTGCATGAACTGTTCCAACCAGATAAAACTCCAAACCTCGCGCGTCTCCTCCTTGACCCGCGTCACATTGCCGAATTTGCGCACAGCCGCATAACGCGCTTCCTCGGGCGACATGCCGCGCTCAACGTTGTCCTGCGTCTCCATCTCGATGTGCTCGCGGATGTCCCGGTCGAGATCTTCCATCATGCGCTCGCGACGCCTCATGGTTTGCCCTCCTGCTCCACCGGCCGGAGAATCTGCGCGACCGCTCCGGCCAGTTTGTCGCAAAATATTCTGTGTCGCGCCCCAGCGTTCGCGTCATTCATACCGCAGCGCGGCCATCGGATCGAGCTTCGTGGTTCGCGCCGCAGGGACGTAACAGGCCACGGCTCCGGTGAACAGCACGACGAGGGTCACGCTCACAATGGTTAGCGGATCTCGCGGCGTTACGCCGAACAGCAGGCCTTGAATCACACGGCTGGCGACCAATGCGGCCAGAACACCGGCGGCCCATCCCGCCACCACCGGTAACATCCCCTGCAGCATAACCATGTTCCGCAGATCAGGGCCTCGCGCCCCAAAAGTCATGCGGATACCCAACTCTTGCCTGCGCTGCGCGACCGAGTATGCAACCACACCGTAGATTCCTAGCGCGGCGAGTAAAAGTGCAAAAACCGCAAAAAGAGATGCAAGCACCATTTGAAAGCGGCGGACGCCCACCGATTCCGACACGATCTCGGCCATCGGCCGGAGGTAGTCGATCGGAACTCCGGGATCCACGTTCTGGATCGCGCCGCGGACTGCGGCACCAAGCGCCGCCGGCAAGGTTCCCGCGCGAACGACCAACGACGCGTGCGCGCCAGACCAGGTGTACAGTCCCACCTTAGAAGGGAGATAGACCATCAACAACGGAGGCTCGTCGAGCGCGACCGTCCGGATGTCAGCGACGATGCCGATTACTTCCGTGAGAGGCATTTGTGGATCTAATCCCGGTCGGAATTGCTTGCCGAGGGGGTTTTCTCCCGGCCACAATTTCTTCGCGACGCTTTCTGAAATGACTGCAACGTGCCGGTCGCGTTCTGCCTGCTCGATCACGTGCCCCTGGCGCAAAGGAATGCCAATCGACTGGAAATATCCGGGGCTCACATACCGGTAATTCGCGACCAGAGCCTGCAACACCGTCCTCGAGCGGCCGGGTACGATGATGCCGTCTACCTGCTCTTGTCCCTCGAGCGGGAGCTTGCTGATCCAGCCTGCAGAGCTCACTCCGGGTAGTGCCCGCACGCGCGCCAGCACGTTATCGTAAAACTCGTCCTTCTGCTGCGGCTGCGTGTAGCTCTGCGGCGGCAAGCTGACGTCCACCGCAAGCACGTGTTCCGTCGTGAATCCCTTATCGATGCCGACCAAGCGGACCATGCTCGTCGTCAGCAACCCCGCAATGATGAGGAGCAGGGTACCCACGCCGACTTCGAAGCCGATCAGCGATTCCCGCAAGTGGCGCGCGGGGCGGCTCTCCGTGGTTGTGGTGGTACCTGCTTTCAGCGCCTGCTGCGGCTCGGCATGCGCCACACGCCACGCGGGCAGGACGCCGAAGAGGATTCCAGTCAGCACAGAAACGAAGGCCGCAAACCACAGCGTGCGCGCATCCAAGCGCACCTCATCCAGCCGCGGCAGATCGGCAGGCGCCACCGCAACGAGCCACCGTAACCCGAAGTACGCGAAGCCAATGCCGAGGACTCCTCCGAGGGTTGCTAGCAATCCGCTCTCGGTCAGTAGTTGCCGCGCCAGCCGACCGCGGGAAGCTCCGAGCGCCGTGCGAATGCCAGCCTCCCGCGCCCGGCTCGGAACCCGCACGAGGAGCAGGCTTGCCAGGTTCATGCAAACGATCAGGAGGACTGCCCCCACGCCGGCGAGCAAAAGCAGCAGCCCGCGCCGTGCCGTTCCAACGACCTCGCTCTCGAGAGGAATCATTTCGGCGCGGAGGTCCATGCCCTGCTTTGCGTCTCTCGCAATCCGTGCCTGGATCACATTAAGCTCGGCCAGTGCTTGCCCTACGCCTGTCCCTGGCTTTAGCCGAGCGATGGCGGCGAAATCGAATTCACCGATCTGCGAAAAGTGAGCTGGATCGAGCCCAAGCGGCTTGAAGTAATCCACCCGCGAGGCAAACTCAATATAGGCGCCCAACTGAGCGGCTCTTGGGAAACGGAAAAAAGCGGGCAGAATGCCCACAACCTGAAAGGGCTGCCCGTCAAGCGTAATGGACCGACCCACGATTGCTGGGTCGGCATGAAACCGGTCGCGCCAGAACGAATCGGTAAGAACCACGACTTGATCCTTGCCGGGAGTGTCTTCCTGCGGCAGGAACGTGCGACCTAATTCCGGCACGACACCCAACACGTCAAAGAGATTCGCGGATGCTCGACCCCCGGAAATCTGCTCCGCCTCACTGTAGCCACTAAGCGTCATGCTCCACGGCTCGACGATTGCAACATCTTCGAACGAATGACATTCGCGTTTCCAAACGCGGAAATTTGGCAAGTTTGTCGGAAGGGTTGGATATGTCTGGCTCAACTCCGGGATGATTTCACGCACAAGGTAAAGCTGCTGCGACTGGCGATAGGCGAGCGGCCGTAACAGGACGCTGTTTACCATCGAGAAAATGGCAGTGTTTGCGCCAATGCCGAGGGCGAGCGTGAGTACAGCGACGGCCGTGAAGCCGGGAGATTTGCGCAGCATTCGCAGGGCGTAGCGGATGTCCTGCATGAACTGTTCCAACCAGATAAAACTCCAAACCTCGCGCGTCTCTTCCTTGACCCGCGTCACATTGCCAAATTTGCGCACAGCCGCATAACGCGCTTCCTCGGGCGACATACCGCGCTCGATGTTGTCTTGCGTCTCCATCTCGATGTGCTCGCGGATGTCCCGGTCGAGATCTTCCATCATGCGCTCGCGACGCCTCATGGTTTGCCCTCCTGCTCCACCGGCCGAAGAATCTGCGCGATCGCTCCCGCCAGCTTGTCCCATTTGCTGGTCTCGACCGCCAGTTGTCGCCGGCCCTTGGTCGTCAGCCGATAAAACTTGGCTCGGCGATTGTTCTCCGAGGTGCCTTCCTCGACCGAAATCCATCCTCGCTTGATGAGCCGGTGAAGCGCCGGATAAAGCGACCCTTGTTCGACCTGCAACACATCGTCCGATCTGAATTCGATGGCTTTGGCGATGGCGTGGCCGTGCGCCGGCCCGAGCAGCAGCGTGCGCAGAATCAACAAGTCCAAGGTGCCCTGCAATAGCTCGATACGTTCTTTCTGTTCTTTAGTAGACATTCTAGGTGAGGATACAGAGCTTCAGGTAGAATGTCAAGGGGAACAAGCTCCGCGCTGGGGAACCGCTGAGCACCAAGCGGGCGAAAGGAAAATCGCGAACCAGCGCGATTGACGCCCTGCGCGTCTGCCGCTTATATTGATTGATTCATATCAGCACGAAATTCTGGAAAGTTGGGAATCCATGCCACGAGAAATACCCAAGGCGTACGAACCCCAGGAAATCGAGCAGCGGTGGGCCAGAGTCTGGTTTGAGGAAAATCTTTTTCGCGCCGAGAATTCCGCCGACGGCCCGCGGTTCTCGATAGCGCTTCCCCCTCCGAACGTCACCGGCTCGATCCACATGGGGCACATGCTGGAGCACGCGCAGATCGACATGCTGGTTCGTTGGCACCGCATGCGCGGAGACCGCACATTATGGCTCCCCGGGATGGACCACGCCGGCATCGCCACGCAATTCGTCGTGGAACGTCAGCTTGCAAAAGACAAGATCAAACGCCAGGACCTCGGCCGCGAGGAATTCGAACGGCGCGTGTGGAAGTGGAAGGCGGAGAGCGGCGGCGTCATCAAAGAGCAAATGATCCGCCTTGGTGCTTCGTGCGACTGGACGCGCGAGCGCTTCACGCTCGAGCCCGCCCTGTACCGCGCCGTCCTCGAAGCGTTCCTCCGGCTGTATCGCGAGGGCCTGATTTACCGTGGCCGGTACATGGTCAACTGGTGCCCGCGCTGCCAAACGGCGATCAGCGACCTCGAAGTCGTCCACCACGAGCGCGCTGGACAGCTTTGGTACATCCGTTACCCGGTTATTGGCTCCGATGAACGCCTTGTCGTGGCTACAACGCGGCCGGAGACCATGCTCGGAGACACTGCCGTCGCAGTGCACCCGGACGACGAGCGCTATGAGAAACTCGTCGGGAAGAAAGTGTTGTTGCCGTTGATGAACCGCGAAATCCCCATCATTGCCGATGCCTATGTGGACCGCGAATTTGGAACGGGCGTTGTGAAGATCACTCCGGCGCACGATCCGAACGACTTCGAAGTCGGCAAGCGCCACAAACTCGCCGAGATTGATGTCATGTCGGGCGACGCTCACATGAACGAAGCCGCCGGCAAGTACGCAGGGCTTGAACGGTTTGCCGCGCGCGCACACATTGTCGCCGACCTGGAAGAATTAGGTTTGCTCGAAAGCACCAAGGAGCACATTCACGCAGTTGGGGTTTGCGACCGGTGCAAAGCGCTGGTCGAGCCACGCATTTCCACACAGTGGTTCTGCAGGATGAAGCCGCTCGCCGAGCCTGCAAAGGAAGTCGTGCGCGACGCGCTTATCGAGGTCGTCCCCGATAATCAGCGGACAATCCTTCTGAACTGGACCGAGAACATTCGCGACTGGTGCATTTCGCGGCAACTTTGGTGGGGGCACCGCATCCCAATCTGGCATTGCGCAGGTTGCAAGGAAATGGTTCCGGCGCTCGATTCGCGCGTCGAGATCGTGGACGGCCGTGCGCGGGCTGCAAGCCCTCCCACAAAATGCCCGAAGTGCGGCGGCACAGCACTCGCGCAGGATACCGACGTCCTCGACACTTGGTTCAGCTCAGCGCTCTGGCCATTCTCGACGCTCGGCTGGCCGGACCAAACCGAAGACTTAAGTTCCTTCTATCCCACAAGCCTTCTCATCAGCGGTTACGACATCCTCTTCTTCTGGGATGCACGCATGATCATGATGGGCCTGCACCTCACAGGCGGCTCGGAGAATTCGCAAAAAGCTGCGGATCGAATTCCCTTCCGCCGCCTGTATCTGCATTCTCTTGTGCGCACAGCCGAAGGCGCCAAGATGTCGAAGACCAAGGGGACGGGCATCGATCCCCTGCAATTGACGCAGCAATTCGGGACCGATGCGCTGCGCTACATGCTCGCAAGCATGGCCGCGCCCGGCACGGATATCATCCTCAGCGAAGACCGAATCCTCGGAGCACGCGCATTTGCAAACAAAATTTGGAACGCTTCGCGGTTCCTGTTCGTGAATCTCGAAAAAGTGGAGGCGCAAGGTATCTCGATTGAGGAACTGGCTTCGCCTGGAATTCGCGCGCGTGCACCGTATCCGGTTCCCGGGGAAGGTTCGCTCGCGCATCGCTGGATTTTCTCCCGGCTCTCGAATGTCGCTGCCGAAGTGAACGCGGCGCTCCAGGATTTTCGATTCCACGAGGCTTGCCATTTGATCTACCAGTTTTTCTGGGGCGATTTCTGCGACTGGTACATCGAGTGGGTAAAGCCACAACTCGCTTCGCACGACCGCGAAACAGCCATCGCCGCGTGGCGAAATATCTTTGCAATGTTGGAAGCCGCGCTACGGCTGCTGCACCCTGTGATGCCCTTCCTTACCGAGGAGCTTTGGCATCGCCTGCCCCAGCACGAAGGCGCACGTTCGATTGCGTTCGAAAGATTCCCTGAAGCGCATGCGGATTGGGTGCATGCGGCTGCCGAGCGCGAGATGGCGACCTTGCAGGAAATCATCGTTTCTGTGCGCAACCTTCGCGCTGAAATGAGGCTCGACCCAAAGCGCAAAATCTCGGCAGATCTTTTCACAAAGGACCCCGCAATAAGAAAACTTGCCGAGGATAGTGCCGACCCGTTGCATCGGCTGGCAACGCTCTCGGCCTTGAACATCTCGACGGATCATCTCGATTCGTCTGGCGGCGCGGTTCGCTCGACCTCGCAATTCGATGTGAGGATTGCGCATGGCGAGGGCGTGGACAAGCCCGCAGAAATTGTCAAACTCAAAAAGGAAATCGAGCGCCTCGCAAAGGATATCGTCTCCAAGAAAACCCGCTTGTCCGATGAGACATTCCTGAGCAAGGCTCCCGCGAAGATTGTCGAGGACTTGAGAGCAACACTCGCCGGGAGAGAGGTCGAGCACCAAAAGCTCCTCGAACGGATCAAACAGCTCGAGTAGTTCTCAGGCAGCCGACCACCCTTGCGGACTCGGTCAAGAAGGTCACTGCTTGTTTGCTTGCTGCACGTCGAGTATGCTTCTGTGACTTGCGATGGGCGCGAAACCAAAGAGCGGCATTTCCGGCACGACGGACCGGCGAATCGACGCCCTGCTGACGCTTCTCGCGGAAAACGCCACGATCGTAATCAGCGGCGCTAAGATCGCGATGGAAATCGGCGTGTCGCGCCAGCAGGTGTGGCGCTGGATCGAGCAGCTGCGCGGCCTTGGCGTCCGCGTGAAGGGCCACGCGCGCACCGGCTACCACATCGAGCGCACGCCGGACATTCTCGTCCCACAGCTTCTTAGCCACCGCCTTTACGGGACCCCGTTTTCTCGCCGCATCTTCCACTTCTTCAAGATTGACTCAACAAATACCGTGGCGATGCGAATGGGCGAAGCGGGTGAACCACACGGAACGGTGGTGCTGGCCGAAGAACAGACCTCGGGAAAAGGCCGTGCGGGCCGGACGTGGATTTCGGAGAAATCTTCGGGAATCCATTGCAGCATGCTTCTGCGTCCGCCGCTTGCGCCGGCACAGGCGCCCATGCTGACGCTGGTGGCAGGGCTTGCCGCTCGCGATGCCGCCGCGGAAGAGATCGACACGGTTCCGGACATCCGCTGGCCCAACGACGTACTCGTCGGCGGGCGGAAGTTTTGCGGAATTCTTACGGAAATGCACGCCGAGCCGGATCGCATCCACTTTGCGGTGGTGGGCATCGGTTTGAACGTAAATCAACCGAAAATGCCGGCGGAGATCGAAGATATCGCAACATCCTTGCGAATTGAGACGGGGAAGATGCATTCCCGTCTCGAATTGCTGATCCGTCTGTTGCGTCAGTTCGATCGTTATTACAATCAATTTTTGACTGAAGGAGCAGCGCCGATCCTCCGTCGCTTCGCCGAGGTTTCCACGTTTTCCCAGGGCAAACGCGTGCGTATCGCGACGGCGAAGGAGACCTTTACTGGCACCACGGCCGGTCTCGACCCTAGCGGTGTGCTGCGGGTGGCGCGCGATGACAATCGCGGGATCGAACTCGTCATTTCGGGCGATGTCGCGGAGGCGCCCTGATGCTTCTGACTGTCGATGTGGGAAACACGAATACCGTCCTGGGCGTTTTCCGCGACAAGGAACTCGTGGCCCACTGGCGGTTGACAACCGCACGCGATCACACGATCGATGAGTACGGAATCCTGACGCGTAACCTGTTCACACTCGCCGGCCTGGAACCTCGCGAGATCGATGGCGTCATCATCAGTTCAGTGGTGCCGCCGCTGAATGGAACCCTGGCGGGAATGGCGGAACGGTATTTCGGCCGCAGGGCGTTGTTCGTCGAGCCTGGCATCAAGACTGGAATGCCTGTGCAGTACGAGAATCCGCAGGAAGTTGGCGCGGACCGAATCGTGAACAGCATCGCTGCCTTCGAAAAATACGGCGGGCCATGCATTGCCGTCGATTTCGGAACGGCAATTAATTTCGACGCGATCTCGGAGCGTGGCGAGTACCTGGGCGGCGCTCTTGCTCCCGGGATCGGCATTTCAGCCGATGCACTCTTCGCGCGAGCGGCAAGGCTATTTCGCGTCGAAATCAAGGACCCGGGCGCGATTATTGGCACAAATACTGTGGCGTCAATGCAGTCGGGACTCTTCTACGGCTACACAGACATGGTTGACGGCATTCTCGAAAGGATGAAGAAAGTGTTGGGGCCGAAAACCAAAGTGGTGGCAACGGGCGGCCAGGCAGTTTTGATTGGGGGCGCCTCGCGGCACATCGAGAAAATCGACGAGTTCCTGACGCTAGAAGGTCTGCGAATCATCTGGGAGCGTAACCAACCCGGCGCGCAGGAGCGAAAAAGCGCCCATAAGAAGATGCCCGCGAGCGAGAAGAAAACCTGACCGGCTTCGCGCCCAAGTCTCTGCTGCTGATCAATGGATCCCTTCAACTATTTCAATTACTTCACGGAAATCGAGGAGTACTTCTGGCGTAAGCGTGGCGCGCATCTGCTGGTTTCGCCGCTCGACTGGGCCATTGTCGAAACTTGGCAGAAGGCGGGCATTCCTCTTCAAGCGGTACTGAAGGGCATTGACCGCGCTTTCGAGAGTTGGCAGCGGTCGCGGCGCGCAGCGGGCGGGCGACAACTTAAGAGCTTGGCCTACTGCGTGGATGCAGTTCTCGATGCTGCCGCCGAGGCGCAAGAGGCCGCCGTCGGGGCCGGGCCCGAGGTGAAATCATTGCGGCAGACGTCGGAGCCTTTTTCGCGCGACGAGTTGCGCAAGTATTTCGAGCGCAATTTAGCGCGGCTCCGAACCGCCGCGGAAAAGCAGCGCGCCCAAAATGCTGCTCTGGCGACTCGCTTCGAAGAAACGGGCAAACGCCTTGAGGAAGCCTTGCCTCTGCTGGACACTCCGGGTTCACTCGACCTCGAGGACCTCGAACGCCGGGTCACCGTGCTGGAAGCCAAACTGACCGCCGTGCTGACGGCAGACGCCGATGAAGAAATCCTTCTCGCGATCAGGCGCGAAATGGACAGTTCACTAGCGCCTTATCGGCGTAAAATGTCGATGGAACAACTGGCGCAGCTCGAACGGCAATACCTGCAGAAGAGACTCTTTGAACAATTTGGCGTGCCGCGGCTCAGCCTGTTCTATTTATCCTAAGAGGTTGTTGAAAAACTCCACTTCGAGGCTTCAGGGGCTAAAGCCCATGAAGAAGTCAAAGGCTTACGGCGGGGATAAATCCCCGCCCTTCCAACAACGATCGTTTTTCAGCAAACTGCTCAGGCTCTCTGTCGCGGGCTAATACCAGGCGCGGGCGCTTCTCTTTCATGCCATCGATAGAAATAAAAATCGAGAAATTGATTTACGGCGGCGATGGCCTCGCACACCACGATGGCGCGACGGTTTTCGTTCCGTTCGTGATGTCGGACGAGCGCGTTCTCGTTGAACCCATCGAGCAAAAGAAGAAATTTGTGCGGGCGCGCGTAAATCAGCTCATCGAGGCTTCCCCCAATCGCACACCTCCGCGATGCAAGCACTTCGGCGTTTGCGGCGGCTGCAACTACCAGCACATTCCCTACGATTCGCAACTCCCGATTAAAACGGAAATTCTGCGGGAGACGCTGCGGCGCATCGGCCACGTCGACTGGCAAGGAGAAATCACGACGCATGCGTCTCCGCCCTGGGGCTACCGGAACCGGGCGCAATGGAAGGTACGCCCCATTCCTGACGCATCTACAGGCTCTAGTGCAAGCGAATCGTCAAGGCTCGCAATTGGATACTTTCGCGCGAATTCAACCGCGCTCTGCCCAATCGAAGACTGCGCCATTCTGTCGCCCCCGCTTCTACAGGCGTTTCATGCATTGCGCGAAGGACTTGCTTCCGGCGCGTTTCCGCGTCAATTGCGCGAGGTCGAAGTTTTTGCGGCGCCCGGCGAAGGCTCAAACTCCCCATTGCTCTTGACCGCAACCTTTGCCGGCTTCCCTTCCCGTATCGGCGAACATGCCGGGAAAATTCGCGCGACCGTGCCCGGTCTCGAAAGCGTGCTCCTCCACGACCCAGGCCACGAGCGAATGGAATTGCTTGGCCCTGGTTTTATCGAATACCGAGTCAACAATGTTGCGTATCGCGTGGGGCATTTCTCGTTTTTCCAGGTGAACGACTTCCTCGTCCAATCATTGGTCGATGAATCCGTTGGGCGGGAGGATCACGGGCGCATTGCGTTCGATCTCTATGCCGGCGTGGGACTTTTCTCGGTGCCGCTTGCGGAGCGTTTTGAACGCGTCGTCGCGGTGGAGGCGAATCCTGCCGCCGCCCGCGATCTCACCACAAACACCCGCGCTAATGGAGCAATTGAAGTCCGTGCCAGCGATGTCGAGGAATTCCTGGCAAGGTGCAAGGAATCGCCGGAACTTGTCGTGCTCGACCCGCCGCGAGCTGGATTGTCGCCCGGAGCTGCCGAGCGCCTCGCACATCTTGCTCCGCAGCGGATGAATTATGTTTCGTGCGAACCGCCAACATTGGCGCGCGATTTGGCCGCGCTTCAAAAGCTTGGGTACGAAATTTCCGCAATCCACTTGTTCGATCTGTTTCCCCAGACATTTCATATGGAGGTAGTCGTTCGACTGACGCGCCACCAGTGAAACTCCCCGCACCTTGGATCGCCGCGGCTTTTGCCACGGGGATCACAACATCCTGGCGGCTGGCGTCGGCGCCACATGTTTGGATCGCCGCTGCCACTGCGACGTTGCTTGTTGCTGGAATACTGGTGTGGCGCGCGCGCGCCGCACTCGCTTGGACATTCACTCTTCTGGCCTGGCTGGCCCTTGGCGGGCTTGCGTTGAGCATCGAAAGAGCGGCAGTGCCCGCCCACCATGTGACCCGCATGATTGCAGCCGGGCGCATCGACACAAGTGTTCCGTTGCGCTGGCGCGGGCGGCTCCGCGAGGACCCCACGCTACTTCCCTGGGGACATCACTACGAAATCGCCCTCGAACAGGTTGAATCCGCTGGCGACCTACTTCGGGTTTCGGGAGGACTCCGCGTGAATCTGTACGCCGGTCCAAACGCGGAGGGCGTGCCCGATGGCTTGCGAGCGGGAGATCGAGTGGAAGCGCTGCTTACGGCGCGGCCTCCCCGCAGTTTTCTCGACCCTGGCGCGTTCGACCGGCGGGGCTTCCTTGCCCGGCAGAAAAACGATTTGACCGGCACATTGCGAAGTGGCGAACTCCTTCGCTTGATTGATTCTCCTCCGCCTGGATTTTTGCACCGTCTGGCACGAGCGCGAGGCAATCTGCTCGCGCGTCTCGATGCACTCTTTGTCGGTCAACCGGACCGCCGGCCGGTGCTGCGGGCGATGATTCTCGGTGATCGGAACCTTATCGAATCGGACGTTGCAACAACATTTCAGAAGACATCCGCCTATCACGTCCTCGTCGTCGCCGGATTGCATGTCGGCGCTCTCGCCGTTTTCCTTATCTGGTTGTGCCGCCGTTTGCGCTTGCCGGCTGGCGTCACCTTCTTTGTGATTATCGCCGCGCTCGCTGCATTTACGGGGCTGGTGCAGGACCGCCCTCCGATCTTGCGGGCAGCGATGATGGCTGCATTGTATTTGTGCGCTCGCCCGCTTTTTCGGCGCGTCGAGTTTGTGAACACAGTGGCCTTAGCCGCGCTCGCGCTTCTTCTCTGGAAGCCGGCGTCACTCACCGCCTCGAGCTTTCAACTTTCGTTCCTGGCAGCAGGAGTCATAGCGGGACTGGCAATTCCGTGGATGGACCGAACGAGCGCGCCGTATCGCGCAGGGCTTGCGCATCTTGCCGACGTGACGCACGACGGCGCACACCTGCCGAAGATCGCGCGATTCCGCATCGAAATGCGCGCTTTGTCGAATTGGCTGGCCTCGCGCTTGCCACCCATGCTCGCGCCACGCTCAGACATGCTGCTTTCGTTGCCCATTCGCGCCGGCCTGCGATTGTGGGAGATTGCCCTTTTCTCCGGCACGATGCAGTTGGGGATGACGCCGCTGATGGCGCTTGATTTTCATCGTATAGGTCTGGCGGGGCCCCTTAGCAACATTCCTGCCGTGATGCTGACGGGCCTGATTGTGCCTCTGGGCTTTCTGACGCTCGCACTCACGTTCGTGTGGACGCGCCTGGCATTGCTGTTTGCGCATGCGCTCGGGCTGTGTGCTGGATGGCTTCTCGCAACGGTGAATTGGTTTGGCCGGTTGCCTCGAGTTGCTTACCGCGTACCTGGGCCTCCCGTGTGGCTGTTGATCGCATTCTTCGCAGCGCTTGTTTGCCTTGCGGCGGCAAGGGCTGCCGCAGCGCGAAGAACGCACCGATTCGCGAGGCGTCTACCAGCCCCGCGCATCCATCCCGCAGAATGGGTTGCCGCTGTTGCGCTGGCCGCCTTTGCAATCATGATTGGCATCTATCCGATTGCGCCGAGCCTTGCGCGCGGGAAACTCGAGGTGAGCGTGCTCGATGTCGGCCAAGGAGATTCGATCTTCTTGGCGTTCCCCGGCGGGCGCACGATGCTGATCGATGGCGGGGGACAAGCAGGCTCCGAGTGGATTGGCGGGTACTACTCAGGCATCGACATTGGCGAGGAGGTTGTATCTCCCTACCTGTGGTCACGCGGGGTGAAACGGCTGGACGTGATCGCAGTGACGCATGCGCATCACGACCATATCGACGGGTTGCACAGCGTGCTCCAGAATTTTCATGTGCATGAACTGTGGGTCGGGCGCGACGAGGAAACACCAGCGTTCGAAAGTCTGCTGGCAGAGGCAAGGTCACTTGGCGTAGCGATTGTCCACAGGGAGAGCGGCTCGAAATTCAACTGGGATGGCGTCGCGGGAGAAATCCTCTGGCCGGAAGATCCAACGCCTGTACAAGAGGCATCGAATGACGATTCTCTGGTCATGCGCCTCAGCGACAACCAAGTGCGTTTCATGTTGCCGGGCGACATTCAGGAACATGTGGAGGAAAAGCTGGCCGGCGAAAGCGCGCCGTTTGCATCTGCTTTTCTGAAGGCGCCCCACCACGGGAGCAAGACTTCTTCAACCGATGCGTTCCTGGATGCAGTTGCGCCACGAGTGGCTGTGATCTCCGTGGGTGAGACAAATCCGTTTGGGCACCCCTCGGACACTGTGATTGAGCGCTATCAGGAACGCGGCATTCGCCTTTTGAGGACCGATCGCGATGGGGCGGTCACGGCACTCACGGAGGGCCAAACCCTCACCGAACACACATTCGCCGAGGAACATCCACAACAATAGAGTTGTTAGCGCAGACTTCTGACCTTCCGCGGACTAGGCGCTTGACTCGCCAGCCGACGAATCGCCTTGCAGATATTCGGCAATGATTCTGCGGGCTTCGTCCGCTTGCGACTCGAGGACAACGATATCAAGGCCGTGCGTTCCCGGTGGCTCACGCAGCGGGAACGGGTCGGGCGTGACGAACCCCGGCGAACGGATGTTTGCGGACTCGAGCAACCCGCAAATCACCATCGCTTCCGCGAGAGTGCCGGCAGTGTGCACGTTTATGGCGCGCTCCTTCGATCGGAGATCAGTCATTGAATTGAACTATGAAACATTTGAGTGCAGGCTGGCCGCCAGTACTATTGCGCCCTCCTGCGTCTCGGTCCATATTAGTTATGTTACAGCCAACATTCAAATCATGGGAACGATGGAAAACGAAAGGCCGTTCGGTCACACACAGGAAGAAATTGATGAAGAAAGCCGGCGCATCCGCCGACTGCGTATTTTAGTTCGCCTTACGCTGGAGACAATCGCCGCGGGTGACCTTTCACCCGAAGACGCATCCGTGATGATCGCCGCGACACGGGAAGTGGCGCTCGAAATGTTTCCCGGCAAGGAACGCGCGTTCGATCTTATCTACCGGCCACAATTTCAAAGGGTAATGCACGCCGTCTACCGCCTGCAATAGCTGCTATACAGCCATTTGGCTCAGTATCCGAACTTCGCTCGGATCCAGATCCGCAGCCACATGATTGCCAGGCCCGCGATTGTCCCGATGAGCACCCTGTACTCGCGATTGCGGCGAAACTGCTGCAAGGAAAAGACGGGCGCGTTCATGCCCGAGGGATGTTCCACTTCTTTCGTGCCCGTGAGGTGCGGAATGAAAAAGGGGACGCGCGCGGCGTAAGCGTCATAGGCTGCGCCGAAACGCGCTCGCAGGTCTTCTTCCTCATTGCGCATTACGGCGTAATAGAACGTCGCGAAATATGCGACAACAAGCGCACCAGCCCACCAGGAACGCCCCGCCAAAACAAATCCGGCTGCGATGAACGCGCTCCCCAAATAAAGCGGATTGCGCGTGCATGCGTATGGTCCGTTGACCGCCAGTTCCCGGTCTTTTCGTAGGTACCCTGAAGCGAACCCGCGAACAAAAAGCCCGAACGCGGCGATGATTGCTCCCACGACTATTGAACGCAGCGAAGGAGCGGCGAGCAACCAGAAGGCTGCCGCAATCGGATACCCTGCTCGCACACGCCAACGCATCCAGAATTTTCGCGGCTGGTTCATGTAAGCCGACTCAAGCGGCGCTCAATCGCGTCAACGACTTGATCTACGGTGATCGATAACATAGACGCCGAATAGTGCTTGCCTCGGTAATAAGTCGTCTCCGTGGGTTGCATATTCCGCACCACTATATGTTTTTTTGAGTAAGGCCCATTGCGCACGGGGTCCGTAGGACCGTACAAACCGACGACGGGCGTCCCGAGCGCCGACGCGATGTGCAAGGGACCCGAGTCCGCCGAAACGACGAATTTCGCACGACGCAGCAACGCCATCAACGGGCCGAGGCCAAGCCCGATCGCAACCGGCGGTGGATCCCCGGAAGCTTTGACGACGCGCCGTGCCAAATTTTCCTCCCCGGGACCGAATGTCACGACACCGCGCCAACCGTAGCGCTCCGCAAGTTTCCGATGCAGTTCGCCGTAGCGCTCGGGAGGCCAGCACTTCGAGAGCCATCCTCCTCCCGGATTCAATACAAGGAAATCAGCGAGGCCGCAAGCCGCCACTTCAGAGGTGGCGCAGTCATCGTCCTCCGGAAAAATTGCGAGCGGGAACCTCGGCTCTGTTTTCTTCGCGCCGGCGCGTTCGACAAGCGAGAGATTGTGGTCCACCTTATGCGGCCCTCGCGGATCAACGCATTCCGTGTAAAGGATTGTCGCCAATCCTTCACGCGCATACTTGCGATCAAAACCAATGCGGCGTGGCGCGCTGGAAAGAAATCCGAGAATTGCGGATTTGTAGAGTGACTGAAAATCGATCGCGCACGCGTATTTTGCCGCGCGCAATTTCGCCACGGTCTTTGCGACGCTGCGGGCGCTTCTGCGATCCAGTAGAATCCTCTCGTTGAGGCCTGGGTTCGCTTCCAATAGTCTTGCCCACCTTGGATCTATGATCCAGTCGATCCGGGCGTCCGGCAAAGCATCGCGCAATGCCGCGGCGGCCGGCAACGTGTGAATCACGTCACCGAGCGAACTCAACCGTATGAGCAGGAAGCGCGTGTCAGCCATTTCCCTGTTCGCGCACGCGCGCAAGAAGGTCCCGCGTGGAATGTTCCTTTGGGTCTCCGACGATGGCAACTCGAATCCCAAGCAGTTCCGCGATGCCCCGTTCCGGAACGGTTTCCGGCGTGTAATCGGTGCCCTTCGCGTGAACGTCGGGCCGCAATGCACGGAGCAGCGGCTCGACATTGGGATCATCGAAAATCGCAACGTAGTCAACCGCTGCGAGGGCGGCAACGAGCGCGGCGCGGGCGCGCTCCGTTAGGACGGGGCGTCCTTCGCCTTTCAGCTTGCGCGCGCTCGAATCGGAATTGATTCCCACGACGAGGATGTCGCCCTCCGCGCTAGCTGCCTCGAGGTAGCGAACGTGGCCGACGTGCAACAAATCGAAAACGCCGTTGGCGAAGACAATCGTGCGCCCGGCGCGGCGATGTTCCTCGAGCACGTCGTGCAACCCATCAATCGAAAGGATTTTGTCGCGGGTATCCATGCAGTCTTTAATGCTGTGCGGTGGCCTCGCGCCGCAATGCAGCTTCCAATTCTGCGCGCGTCGCTGTCGCAGTGCGCCGCTTCATCACGACAATGCCACCCGCGTAATTCGCCAGGTGCGCAGCTTCCAGGTAGCTCGCGCCTGCCGCGAGCGCGAGTGTGAAAACGGCGATCACTGTGTCGCCCGCGCCAGTGACATCTACCGGCGCGTCCGACCCGTAAATCGGGATGTGCCGTGGCGGTTTCGCGCTCTTTCGCCCCTCTGAATTGTCGCTCTCGAAAACAGCCAGCCCATCCTTGCCGCGCGTCACAACAAGCGCTTCGAGTGACAGGTCCTTCAGTGCGCGCGCGCCAAGCTCTTCGAGCTTGCCGACATCCGTTCCGACGCGAGATTGATAGGCGGCTTCGAGTTCCGATTCGTTGGGCGTCGCCGCGGTCACCCCCGCGTCGCGATACTCGAGCAGGCGGTAGCGCGAGTCGAGCATCACACGTGTTCCACCAAGCTTGCGGACGAGCGACGGCGTAACAGTTCCCAACCCATAGTCGGACACAAGCACAGCGGAGACACGCCGCGCGACACGCCGCGCATTTCTCTCGACAGCCTGCAAGATTTCCGGCGGCAAGTTTCCAACCGGCTCGCGGTCCACGCGCAAGACCTGCTGCTCGGTCGTATGAGTCCACCCGGCAAGGTAACGCGTTTTTGTCGGCGTGGTCCAGCCGCGGACGCGCGTTATGTTGGCGACACTGATGTGCTTCCGGCGAAAATACTCGAGCAGCTTGCGTCCGCCATTGTCATCACCAACCACGCCGACCGGCAGAACACGCGCCCCCAGATCGACAAGATTGTTAACGGCATTGGCTGCGCCGCCAGGATATGCTTCGGCATGGCGATGACGCAGGATCAGGACCGGGGCCTCACGCGAGACTCGGGAGATTTCTCCCGAAACAAACTCGTCGAGCACGAAGTCTCCGGCAACGCAGATGGTTTGGCGCGGGAAAGCGGCCACGATGTCGAGCAAGCGCGTCAAATCGACGCTTGCGTCGGCGCCAGTTGTTACTTGCCGTTTTGGCTGCTTGCGTTTCTTTTCCTTCGCGCTCAAATATCCTCCGCTGGCTTTCGGATGCGTGCCGCGTCGAAAAATATTATAGCCGAATCGGATGCGGCAATCCTGCGGCTGAAGGTCGTGCTCGCCACGATCAAGAGGGCGCACCTCGACCGGACTTCACCTGCGATTTGCTCTCGCCTCGAGGACGCGCCAGAATTCGTCCTCTCCATCGATCTGCATCGATATCCTGCAGTATGACACATCGAACGCACTCCATTTATTGCCGCCCAAATTGAATACATCTTTTTCGGTGCAGAGAATAGCCTCGGCCCCACCTTGGCGCGCTGCCGCTTCGATTCCCTCCACATCTTGTTGGGTGTAGCGATGGTGGTCCGCGAGGTACCGGCACCCGACGACTTGAAAACCCCAATCCTGAAGATCGGCGAGGAATGCCGAGGGGTTACCGATGCCGCAGAAGGCGAAGACTTTTTGCGTCCGCGCGTTGCGATTCTCCTCGCCAGGATATCCCCCGTGCAAGGCATGCACGGAATCGAGTTTTGTATGAGCATAGAAAACGGGCGCATCGGAATCGCGCCGGATCGCCGCCTCAAGCCCAGGCGCGTGCTGGCTGCGTGTGATGACGATGACATCCGCACGATCCAGTGCTGTCCTCGATTCACGCAAACGCCCCGCAGGTAGCAAACGCCCGCCGCCGAAAGGGTCTTTCGCGTCGAGCAGCACGATGTCCACATCGCGCGCCAGCTGCAAGTGTTGAAATCCATCGTCGAGCACGAACCAGTTCACGCCGCGCTGGGCGAGTTCACAGCCCCGCGCAAACCGGTCCGCACCGACGCCGAATGAAACGCGATCGCCGAGTCGCGCTCTGACCAGTTGAACTTCGTCGCTTCCTGATTTTGCGGGATCGTTTGCTTCAAGAGCAGACGACCCGCCACGATAGCCCCGAGTCAGAATGCCGACGCTCTTCCCTTCCGCAGCGAGGCGCTCGGCGATCAGGAGAACCGTCGGCGTCTTGCCTGTCCCTCCCACCGTGAGATTGCCGACGCTGATGACTTTGCCGTCGAGGCGCCGCTGCCGCAGAACTCCTTTTTTGTATGCGCGCGCACGAAGATGCACAGCGGCTCCGTATGGCAGAGCAAGCGGCCAAAGCAGCGAAGACCTGAGTGTCACGCAGGACTCTCCTTCCCATCCACAATGGCGGAGATGCGTTCCAGGGAACGCGAAGCAGCGCCGCGATTGCGCTCCGAGAGTTCGCGCGCGGACTTGCCCATGCGCTCGCGAAGCAAATTGTCTTCGATGAGTTGCACCCAAACCTTTCCCAACTGCCCGCCGGATGTCACTTGCACGCCGGCCTTGGCTCTCAGGAACCGTGCAGCCATCTCGTGGAAATTCTCCATGGACGGGCCGAACACCGGTGGTTTCGAAAACCAGGCAGGCTCGAGGATGTTGTGACCGCCGGCGTTCACGAGCGACCCGCCGACGAACACCGCATCGGCGAGGGAGTATATCCCAGCGAGTTCACCAATCGAGTCGAGTAGCACGACATCCGCATTTTCATCGAGCGCTGCACTGAGGTCCAAGTGGCTTCGGCGTACGATGGTCCAACCGTTGGATGCAACCAAATCCGCTGCAGTATCGAATCGGTTTGGCTTGCGTGGCGCCAGGATCAGCAATGCACGGCGCCACTGTCGCTGCACAGTGTCGTAGGCGGCCAGCACCGCCTGTTCTTCGTCGGCAGCCACGCTGCCGGCGACAATTACTGGCCAGCGCTCTTGCCGCCGGACTTGCCCCTCCAACCACGCGCCAAAACTTCCCATTCCCGGTGGGTCCGCGTCGTATTTCAGATTGCCAGTGACCTCAATGCGCTCCTCTGGCGCTCCCATTTCGGCGAGGCGCGCCGAATCTTCCGGCGATTGTGCAAGAAACAAATCAACGTCCTGCAAAACGCGACCGAAAAATTCGCCGACCAGGAACTCCCATCGCTTGAATCGCGCAAAGGAACGCTCCGAGATTCGCGCATTTGCGATGACGACTGGAATTCCCCGGTGTCGCGCCTCGCGGAGAAAATTCGGCCAGATTTCCGTCTCCATGATGATGATAATAGCAGGGCAGATCGTGCGGAGTGCCCGGCGCACGGGAACGATCCAATCCAGTGGGAAATAGAAAATCCTGTCGGCGGACGGCAGTCGTTCCCCGGCCAGCCGTCGCCCTGTTTCGGTAGTTGTCGAAACAAGAATTGCTCGTCCGGGAAAGCGCTTTCTGAGCCCTTCGACAATCGGCCGCGCCGCCAGAACTTCACCGACTGAAACAGCGTGTATCCAGATGACGCCAGCGCCTGGGTCATCGGCTCTTGATGCGGAGGATCGCGACCGCTCGAATACTTCCGGAGGCAGGATTCCGAGACGCTCCTTCAGCGCGGTCCAGGGCTCTCCATGACGCCGTCCGCGGAGAGCGAAGTAAGGCGCAAGAATCAGCATTCCGGCTGCTGTGAGGATGCGATAGAGAAAGTACATTTAGAGACTGCCGTGCATATCGCCCCAAACCGCTATGCGCGGCGCGAAGCCGGTATTATAGTGTCTCTGGGCCAGAAACAGACACAACTTCCCGCGCAGGAGAGACATCGGATAGGCAGACGATCATGCGAACAGCTTCTTTTCTATTGGCAGTCCTGGTGTACTCCAGTGTACTCGCTCCAATAAGTTCCCCACAAAATAGTCCACCGGGGAACGCTGCTGCCAGCCAGACAGCGGCTGGAACATCGCCGCGCCATGACCGGCATGATGGAATGGATGTCGCGGTTGTTGCATACACCGACAACGAGCTTGCCAAAGAAAAGTTCGGCAAAGCCAACCCGATTCCCGCGGGAATCCTGCCCATTGAGGTCACTCTCCGGAACGAAACAACCAAACCAATCCGAGTTGAGTTGAGCACGATCCAGTTGGAGGTGAACAACGATTACGGGCGTCAGGATATCGACTGGCTTTCGGCCGAACAAGTGGCCGACGCCATTGCGCACCCGAATGGTCCACCACCGCCGCAAGTTCGGCGCTTCCCCGTTGGAATCCCCTTGCCTAGCAATGATAAGAAAACGGAGAAGTTAGCCGAAATTCTACGGCCACTTTCACTTGATGCCGACGTGATTCCCCCTATGGCGACCATCCACGGATTCTTGTTCTTCAACATGGATCACAAAATCTTCCATGTCGAAAACTCAAGCCTGTACATCCCGGACGTTAAGTTCATCCCTTCAAACCAGCCGCTCATATTCTTTGAGGTCCCCCTCGGAGATTCCTCCCAGCATTGAGGCGTGCGCGCTCCGGACGGCTGCGTGAAGCCATTATTCAAGAGGGCAATCGTCCATTCCTGGTGACGCAGCTCATTGAACACGCAAACTGCCCTCCTTCCCCTTCCTTGACCTTGGAACAGAATCCTGCTAAAAAGGAGAGTACGAAGAAGTAACCTCTCGAAGTCAGAAGGCTCCCCTTCAAGGAGTCCAAATCCGGAGGCAACATGTCATTCCTAGGTAAGCTTCATCTGTATAAAACTGCAAGTGCGTCGCCGATTGCACCGGCATCGTCACTTTGGCGCCAGTCGCGGGCGACGGAGGAGTCCCGATGAGTACGGGGATCGCGTCTTTTTGTTCAACTCTAGATAAATTTGCAAAGAAATGTTTCGCGGCTGCTGGCTTAGTGTTAATGGCCGTTGCTGCAGTTCAAGCCCAGCCCGCACAAGAGGCCGGCGGTGAAGCCAGCCTGAAACTCCCCAACCTTTCGCAGGTCACTTTCCTGAATGGAATCGATGGCCACAAGCTGCTCCTTTTCGGAATTCTTTTCTGTATCTTTGGCTTGGCTTTCGGCATGACCATTTACTTCCGCCTTAAGAAGCTGCCAGTTCACCAATCGATGCGGGAAATGTCCGAGCTGATCTACGAAACTTGCAAGACGTACCTCATCACGCAGGGAAAGTTTCTGCTCCTGCTCTGGGCCTTTATCGCCGCCGTGATCGTGCTTTATTTCGGCGTGCTGCTCCGGTCCGAGTACACGCCTGTGCGGGTTGCGATCATCGTGCTTTTCAGCATTGTCGGAATGGCGGGAAGCTATAGCGTCGCATGGTTCGGCATCCGCGTGAACACGTTCGCGAACTCGCGAACGGCCTTCGCCGGTCTCAAAGGCAAGCCCTACCCAATCAGCCGTATCCCGCTTTCCTCCGGCATGAGCATCGGCATGATGCTGATCAGCGTCGAACTGCTCATGATGCTCTTGATTCTGCTTTTTATTCCCGGTGACTATGCCGGGCCTTGCTTTATCGGGTTTGCCATCGGCGAATCGCTCGGCGCAGCCGCACTCCGAATTGCCGGCGGCATTTTCACAAAGATCGCCGACATCGGCTCCGACCTGATGAAGATCGTCTTCAAGATCAAGGAAGACGACGCGCGCAATCCGGGCGTGATTGCGGATTGCACAGGCGACAACGCAGGCGACTCCGTCGGGCCTACAGCCGACGGTTTCGAGACCTACGGCGTCACGGGCGTTGCGCTCATCACCTTCATCCTCCTCGCGGTGAACAACCCTGCGGTTCAGGTTCAGTTGCTGGTTTGGATCTTCGTGATGCGCATTGCCATGCTCGTGGCCAGCGCGGCCGCTTATTTCATCAACGGCGCCGTCACCAAGGCTCGTTACGGCAACGCGGAGGAAATGAACTTCGAATCACCGCTCACATCGCTGGTTTGGATCACGTCGATCGTTTCGATCGCGTTCACCTATTTCATCTCGCGCTTCATTATTCCGAGCCTGGGCACAGACACCACGCAGTGGTGGAAACTGGCGACAATCATCTCCTGCGGCACTCTGGCCGGCGCTTTGATTCCCGAACTCGTGAAGGTGTTTACTTCCACCGAATCGCGGCATGTTCGTGAGGTCGTGACGTCAGCCCAGGAAGGCGGCGCATCGCTGGGCATCCTTTCCGGCTTCGTCGCAGGCAATTTCTCCTGCTACTACCTGGGACTGGCCATGATCTTCCTGATGTCCATCAGCTATCTTGTGAGTCGCCTCGGCCTCGCCCAATTGATGGTCGCTGCGCCCGTGTTCGCTTTTGGGCTAGTGGCCTTCGGATTCCTGGGGATGGGCCCGGTAACCATCGCGGTGGATTCTTATGGCCCAGTCACCGACAATGCACAATCCATCTACGAACTCTCCATGATCGAAACGCTTCCCAACATCAAGTCTGAATTGAAGAAGGACTACCAGATTGATGCGAACTTTGAACGCGCCAAGGATTTGCTCGAAGCCAACGATGGCGCGGGAAACACGTTCAAGGCAACGGCCAAACCAGTATTGATTGGAACGGCCGTCGTCGGTGCCACGACGATGATCTTCTCGATCATTATGGCCCTGACCCATGGCATCACAATCAATGTCGACAAGCTCTCGCTGTTGCATGCCCCGTTCTTCCTGGGCCTCGTCACCGGCGGAGCGATCATCTACTGGTTCACCGGCGCCTCGACCCAGGCAGTGAGCACGGGCGCTTATCGTGCCGTCGAATTCATCAAGGGGCACATCAAACTCGAAAGTTCAGAGAAAGCCTCCGTGGCGGATAGCAAGAAGGTGGTTCAGATCTGCACGCAATATGCGCAGAAAGGAATGCTGAACATTTTCATCGCTGTCTTTTTCGCTACGCTGGCTTTTGCTTTCCTCGAACCCTTCTTCTTCATCGGCTACCTGATCGCCATCGCCATCTTCGGCCTCTATCAAGCCATTTTCATGGCCGACGCCGGAGCAGCATGGGACAACGCCAAGAAGATCGTGGAAGTCGAGCTCAAACAGAAGGGGACGGAACTCCACGCCGCCACGGTCATCTGCGACACGGTCGGCGATCCCTTCAAGGATACGTCTTCAGTAGCATTGAATCCGGTGATCAAGTTCACGACGTTGTTCGGATTGCTGGCGGTCGAGTTGGCCGTGAAGCTGACCTCCACGTCGGGAAGCTTGTTGACGCACTTGCTCGCGGCTGGATTCTTTGCAGTGTCCTACATTTTCGTGTACCGGTCATTCTACGGGATGCGGATTAAGTCGCAGCAATCCTGATCGCGGGCGCGCTGCCCTTTCGCCAATACAATCGGGGCAGCGACGTCCTTCTAAACACCCAACAAAGGGGAGGGCCACCGCCCTCCCCTTTTCATTTCGTTGGTCCGGCCGCAAACTTTTCCCACCAAAGATCTGGCGTTGCAGCAAACGTTCGACGAGGTATCTCGTCACGCTCCGATCAAACCAAGGAAATTCCTGGAGTCGTTGGCAAACCCGGGGAACACGGCCTCCAACTGACGGCCGCCAAGATGCTTGGAGATAATCTCGCTGAGGACGCTGCGATAGTCTGTGGTAACAGCGAGGTCGCGCCCTTGGTATAACTGCTCCTCGCTCAACCCCGGCCAGCGGGAATAGACGCGCCCGCCCATCACGTCGCCTCCCATCACGAACATGCAGTTGGCGTGGCCATGGTCCGTGCCTCGATTGCCGTTTTCGCGCGTGGTGCGCCCGAATTCGGACATGCTAACGAAGACGACATCGCCCATCAGGTCGCCCATGTCCCGGTAAAATGCCGCAAGCCCTTGTCCCAGGTCGCGCAGAAGATTCGAGAGCTGCCCTTGCACGCCACCCTCGTTCACGTGATGGTCCCAGCCACCGCTGTCGAGAAACGCAGTCTCAAGGCCCACATCCGCTTTGAAAAGCTCCGCGATTTCCTGAAGACTCTGCCCGAAGCGGCTCGTGGGATACTGCGCGCCGTTTTGGGGCTGATACTTGTCCGGATTGATTTTCTTGAGCTGGTCGATCGCTTCGAAGGTTTCCTGTCCAACGCCGCGAAGGGCCTGATCCACACTCTGCGCGTACATCGCTTCGAATCCGCCCTCGACCGTTTGTTGGGGACCGTACATCTTGAATTGCTTCAAGTCCGAAATGGCCACGGCGGGCGCGCCTCCCTGAAGCGTGCGCGGCAAATACGGCGCCAATGCGACGGCGCGGAAGGGCGAGGGTTTTTCTTCCGGCATGGATTGCAGCGCGCGATTTAGCCAGCCATCGTCGGTTGCTTTCAAACCCGGCGTGCCAGACTCCATGAAATCTTGGGCGTCGAAGTGCGAACGTGACGGGTCAGGCGACCCAACAGCTTGAATTATTGCCAACTGGCCGTCGCGGAAAAGAGGCAGCAGCGGCTGAAGGCTGGGGTGCAGGCCGAAGAAACCGTCCAGGTCGATGGCGGCATCGGCACCCTCGCGGCGCGGCGCCGGAATTGCAATGGTGGGACGCATTTCGTAGTACGCGCGCTCTCCGAACGGCACGACGACATTCAAACCGTCCATCGCTCCGCGCTGAAACAGCACAACCATTTTCTTCTTGTTTGGCGCAAGCGTGGCCGCGATTGCGCGCTGGAGAAATGCTGGTAGTGACGCCATCCCGAGCATCCCGATGCCGCCGCTTTTCAGGAAGTACCTTCGCGTGATCGTCATTTGGGTTCCTCGCTTCATCCCGAGCTAGCGATGTTGAAACTCGGGCGCACCGAGAACGAGACCGGAGATCAGCCCCTCGTTCACGTGTTTCACAGGGTCGTCGAGCCGCGCCTGCAGGATTTGCGGATCGGCGAGACGGGTTTCAAGCGTCTGGCGGGTTGCGTCTGACGCCTGCCCGCCGAGGAAAATATTGAGAGCCTGCTCAAGCGCCATCGCGGGGTTGGAAGCGGCACCGTCGCTGAACATCGTTTTAAGGTCCACTTGGGCGCCCGAAATGCGGTCTGCCGCAAACGTCATAGCAAAGTTCAATCGATTCAGCAGCGCGCCGGCGTTGACCCATGTCTCCGCCTTATCGGAATAGCCCGTTGGCGGGACGCATTGAAACAACGGCTCGCCCATACGCCCTACCCATTGGACGAGCGGCAACGGAACTTGCACGTCGGCGTTCAAAGTGCGAGCAGTGCTTGCGACAAGTTCAAATGGCGTCTTCACCTTCGCGCGGTAAGCGTTTCGCGACCAGAATTCCGGGGAGTAGATCATCGTTCTCAGAACGCCGCGGATATCTCCGTGGGTCGCTTTATAGTTCTTCGCCATGCGATCGATCAGCGTCTGGGGCGGATCGTCGGAGACAAAATGGCGCGCGAGTTCCATGGAAATAAATTTCGCGGTATTCGGGTGATTGGCGAGCATCCTCAGGGCTTCTTCGCCGTCTTTCATGCCGCCATATTTGAATGTGCGGCCCATCACGACTTTCTTTCCTTGAGCGTGAATGCGGTCGTCGAAGAAGAACTCAGGATTCTTGCGCGGCTCGCGGACGGTCCAGCCTGTGAGACACTTGGCCATCTCGATGACGTCCTGCTGCGAGTAGCCGCCATCGACGCCGACCGTGTGGAGCTCCATCACCTCACGGCCGTAGTTTTCGTTCAGGCCGCGTTCTTGCCGCTTTGCTGGCGCGCGCACTGTTGCGCCCGGCATGCTCGGCGGAACCAGGGGACGATAACGCTGAAGGTGCGCCGCACCCCCCTGCTGCGTGTGCTGAAAGGCTGCGGGGTCGGCGCTAAGCCAATTATCGAGATAAATCAGCATGGCCGGGCTCTTCGCCGTCGCGAGCAGCAAATCCTGGAATTTGCCCATCGTGTGCGGGCGAATCGTATCGCGGACGTAAGAGGTGGTCAGCCACCTATCCGCGTCCTTCCCCGCAAAAACGTTGAAGTGGTTGAACCAGAAATCCTCCATCACTGCTTCGAGCTGGCGCTGGCTGTAAATCGCCCGGTCGAGCTTGGCCATCGAAAGCTCCGCGACGATTCGGCCGGGGCCTTGTACTTTCGCGAGTTGTTGCTGCGCCTTGTCGAGGTTCTCGTTTCCGGTGGCCTTCACCTGCTCCATCGCCTGCTGCTGCTTTTCCTTGAGCCGCTCCTTGTACTCATCCTTGGTGATTCCTTCCTTCTTGACGGCCTGATTTTCTGGAGGGAATGCATCGAGGAGCTGCTTAGGCGACATCCCGAGGGTAGGATAGCTTTGGAGACGTTCGTCGAGCACCGAGTCGTCAATCGCATCTGGAGCAAGTTGCTGGTCGATCCATTTTGCCAGGCCGATCTTGCGGATGTTCTCCGCGTCGCCGGGGCGCGGACCATAGGCCAGACGATCGAGCGCGTGAAGAATCACCTCGTCTTCGGTCAACTCAGTGATGGGAAGCTTGCCTTTGAATTTCTTTTCCAGCGCGACAGTTTGGGATTGGCTGGCGTTCGTCTGACGGCCGCTGTTGCCGGCCCCAGCGCCTGGAGCTGCCACGGAAAGGGGAATGGCTAGAAGTGCGGCCATTGTAGCGGCAAGGATGGCTGAGCACGTCAATTCGAGGTGATGGCAGCCTGCGAATGAACTCTCTCTCTTCATAGGAGTAGCGGCGCTCGCCGTCGGGGGGGACGCGACGGCGGGTCGGCCGCGTTTCTCCTAGTGTAACCCCGCTGGGCTGCGAAAGTTGTGAACCGGGAGGCCGATCTTGGGTGAGTTTTTGTTGCCGGGGTACTTCTGGCAATGCCTCTCGGTGATAGTTTTCCAGAAGGCGGCAAGAATCTTAGCAGATGGGGAGCGCGTACATGAGTCCGCCTTGCGTCCGGTTGTTTGGACCGCGCGCCAGCCTCATCACCGGTCCCCGACCCGAATGTCCATCCGAATTGCGGAGTCTTCGCTCGGCCCAAGAGGCATCACTGATGAATTAGGGCGTCGGAGGGCGAGTAAAGCAGGACCGAACGACCGGGCACGCCCGCAGGCAGTCGCCGAAGCGTGTAGCGAAACGGGCGCGGGGCGGTGCCCACTGAAGAAGTCTCCAGCCGATAATAGTCATCCTCGTAGCAGACAACGCGTGGTGGATCCCAATCGTCCTTCCGGCGAGAAGCAGAGATCTCCATGAACTCGTCCCCGCCTGATTTTCGAAAAGAGAGTTCATCTTGGACTTGCGGCAGGCGCGAGACCATCATGCGCTCTCGAAACGCGCTCCAAAAGGAAGAGGCGTTGCTCCGGAAACTTTCCGTGGCAGGGCGGCTTCGATCGGAATGGCGAAGCGGGTTGACCACGATCTTGTCGAAAAGAAAGAGTGGCATTGTGCCAAAAGTTTCCCCGGACGCTACTGTGGCAACCATGCGCACGGCGCCTTCCAAAAAAATGTACGCAAGCAGCCACGTGAACGGGTGAGTGAACCACACAGTGATTGCGGCAGTAGCGATGGCTTGTTCAGTGACCGTACCCAGCTTACCAGCGAGGGCGTTTTCGGCCACGCGACTGGTCCAAGCGGTCATTACGTATATGTACCAATAGCCGAGAGCGATTGTGGCGCCGAGGGATTCACTGAGCCCACTCAGAATGGTGGCGCGATTGGCCTGCGCGTGGTAGCTAAAAGAGAGACCGTCGCGCCAGGGTTTCGGTAATAGGGCGACAAAAGGCCCGAGGATATAAGTCCACATAGGATTCCCGGTTCGAATTGTAAAACAGTCAACGGAGTTGCACCGTGTTAACTTAAGGTAAATTCCCAAAGAGTAAATGCACGCAGAAGTGGAAGCGTGCATGGACCTGCATACTATTTGAAGGCTCGGGAAAAGCAGTATGGGCCAAACAGTCCGGTACTCGCTTCAACCCTTACGAGCGAGGCTAAGGCTCTCCGTAGCTTGGGCCGAACCGATGAAGCGCGCAAGGCGAAGCTCTCTTGACAACTTTTCGCGCCACAATGACAAAGCTAAACTGACGGGACAAACTCGCCAGCTTGCGAAGCGGAGTTTTTCGGCAGGCTTCTAAGACGTTCCTGCCAGGGCACGCTGCAGATCTGGTCCCATGCGGTCCACAAGTGGCTGGTCGGGATCGTCGCCCACCCACTGCTGAACAATCTTGCCATCCCTTCCAATCAAGACGTAGGTCGGCAAGGCGCTTGCCCCAAACTTACGCATCAGTTCGTGATTCGTGTCCAGGCGCTGTTCCCATGTCATGCGATTCGAGTGGACAAACTCGCGCCAGCCGTCTTCATCTTCGTCTTCGCTGACGCTGATCACCTCGAGTTTGTCGCTTCCATAAACCGACCGCAGCCGTTTCAAACCCGGCAGCGCATCCCGGCACACTCCGCACCACGTCGCCCAGAAATCAAGCAGAACAGGCTTCTGGCTTGAGCCCTTGGACCCGCCAAACTCCGGGGCTGCGTCACCTCGATGTGGCGCCCTGGGCATGTTGTCGTCATCGAAGACTTTGACTGCCTTGGTCTGGCTATTTTTTTTCGCCCGAACGAGCCGCGCTAAGTCTCCAAGCGGCATCGGTTGTTCGGGTTGAGGGAAACTATCGGTCTGCGCACTCTGTTGGTTCGCAACGACCTTGTCCGTGCTTTGCGTGTTTCCCTGCCCCGCCTTTTGAAAAGGATCTTGTGCCGCAGCAATGCTGGATAGGGCCAGAATCAGCGCCCCGGACGCTAGAGAAATCCTTATTCTTCGCATCGACACGGCCCCCTGAATAAACGCCGCTCATTTCAGCATAAGTGGAGGAAGCCGTAACTCCAATGGTACGAGCGTCTTATTTGCGTCAAGAGTAATCTCGCACCCCGTCGCGCCTTTTGCATTTCGCGCATTTTGCTGGGCGCGAGTGGCTAATTCGGTTGAGTCAATTAGTTCGAGGCCTCGGTAAACGTAACGACAGGGTGGCCCAGGTCATAAGGACCCTCGGCCGTCACGTGGACCGTTCCAGAGCTTCCGGGCAAGGTCAGGGTGACGCTGGCTACGCCGCTGCCATTGGTCGTCACGATGCGCTGCGAAAGCGTGCCTGCATCCGTCGTAAAGAAGATAGAGGCGCCCGTCGCAGTGCCGCCAGAAGTTCCCGGAGCAAGCGTCACGACAAGCGTGATGTTTGTGCCTCGGGTACCGCTGCCCGGGTCGGTGGTTTTCGTCAGAGTAGCCGGAGCGCTCCCGACCAGCAGCCACCCGCCCTGCGTTTGAGTCACGCCGGACCCATCCGAGCCGGTTACAGTGAAATGGTAGAAGCCGGGTGCCGTTGAAGTTGTACCGGCGGTAAGCGTGATCGCCCCGTTTTGAGTGGTCGTGACTTGCGAGGCCGTGATTGCTGCGCTGCACCCTCCGTTGCCCGACTGGGCCGCTGCGCCCGTGTAGTACGTGTCGAATACGGCCGAGCTTAGCGTTACGGTCCCGCTTGTAGAAACGATTTTGGGAGCAAGCGTGACCATGCCGCCAGCGGGCGCGCGAATTGCGTCGGGATTCAGGTCCCACTCGGCGGCAGTCGTCGTGGGTGTGCCGTTGATGACGAGAAGCGTCGCCGAGTATGCCGGAAACGTCTGCGTCGCGCTCCACGTCTGGCTGCTCGATGCGACGATGGATGTCGGTGAGGCTTGCGAAAGCGCGTACGACGTGACATTCGCCGCGTTGAAGTGATTAAGTGTGAAGCTCACTTGCGCTGCGTTCGCCGGATCTCCGTTGACCACCATGACCGTAAGTGTTGTGCCAGCCGAAGAGAGAGCAGCGAAAACGCTGAAAAGGTTCGTATTGGCATTGTGAGTCGCGGAGACCGAAGTGGTGCCGAACATGTGGTGGGCGCCGTCGTAGTTCGTGTAGAGCTTCAGTGCTTCGTAGTTCGGGTTGCGGGGCACGGGTGGGTTTTGCGAAGAATCCCCCGGTTCCGGAGCGGTCCAGCGGGATGCCAAGTACACGTTTTCACGACCGAGGATTCCATACGCTTCCGCATCGCCAAGCGCCGTCGAGAAATCCGCTGCGCTCACAAATTCCGCGCTCCATTCCGTGATGCTCAGGGGAGTGCCCGGGTAGATCGTATTTGCCAGAGCGCGCATCCGTGGGATGCGGAAGGCAATTGTCTGCAGTGGTTGAGTCTGGGTCGTCCAGGGCTGGTTGATGTCGCCGCTTTCGCTGACGTATGTTGGATCCCACCATTCGCGGTAAACGCGAATCGCCGCTGCTTGTTTTTGCGCCAGCGTGTAGCTGGACATGTCCGGTCCCTCGGGATAGGCGTGGATGTCGAAGATGTCGACGGAGCGAGTGCCTGCCGCCGAGTCAGACCAGTACACGTCGTTGAGCCACCACGGTAGAAAATCCACTCCGCCATGAGATGTTTTGTCCGACCCGCCAACCTGCGAATTCCAGTAGAACCACCAGCAGCAGCTCACTGGGCCGAGGCGAATCGCCGCAGCGTCCCAACTCTTGAGGTTGCGCGCCTCGGTGAGATAGGTGTCGCGCAATTCCTGGTAGCTGGAAGGATTCGGGTGAATGTCGAAATGCGTACTGCCCCAAATGTCGATTTCGTTGTCCATGTCGTAGAAATGGGGCGCGCTGCCAAACGCAGTCGCCAGCGCCGCAGCCCATTGGTTGCGGTACACACTTCCGGCAGGGTCATTGTTGCCGGGCTGGTCCAACAACGGGAAATACGCATCGTTCGGATTGGCGGCAAGGCGAGTGCTGCAGTCCGTCTTCAAGCCGTCTCCGGCATCGGGGTTCCAATAGTCAGTGGAACACTGCGCACCATATTTGGCGACCGAAAAACTCCAGTGTCCGTTGGATCCGTTTTCCGCGCTCTGTGCCACCCAAGGCAGCATGACCATGGTCATCAAAGGATTGCTGCCGTCTGCCTTTACGTCACTAATGAACGTAGTCGAGTCGCCATCTGTGCCATTGTTGAATCCGCTGGAGGCAAAGTCCTCGAAATAGTAGTCGTCGTCAGCATTGTTGGTGCCGAGTTGCCAGTTGTATGTGGAGGTTGCATTGCCACCCCACCGTACAACTGCAAGGCCACCATCGGCAATCGTATTGGCATTCCTCGGGTACGCACCACCATAAACATACGGGCTGATGGCATGGCGATTCGCCATCGTGTCGATCGTGACGGCAATCGCATTGGAAGAGCCCGCCGTGGGCGTAGCGCTTACATACGATGAATTCGCGCTCTCGCCGGCGGAGTTCACGGCGGAAACTTCGTAGTAGTAGGGCGTGCCGTTTGTGAGGCCCGTGTCGGTGTAGCTAGTGGTCGTCGGCGAATTGATCGTCGCGTATGGCCCGCTGGCTGCTACGGCTCGCTTCAGGTTGTAGCTAGTTGCGCCTGTGCTGGCATTCCAAGTCAGTGACACTTGCGCGTTCCCTTCTGTTGCCGCGAGCCCCGTGGGAACTGGAGGGATTTGCACAGGGGCGGTGGGAGTGGCACTCACATACGATGAATTCGCGCTCTCGCCGGCGGAGTTCACGGCGGAGACTTCGTAGTAGTAGGGCGTGCCGTTTGTGAGGCCCGTGTCGGTGTAGCTAGTGGTCGTCGGCGAATTGATCGTCGCGTATGGCCCGCTGGCTGCTACGGCTCGCTTCAGGTTGTAGCTAGTTGTGCCCGTGCTGGCATTCCAAGTCAGGGCCACTTGTGCATTCCCAGCGGTCGCTGTGAGCCCTGTTGGCGTTGCAGGAATCTGGGGGGCGGTGGGAGTGGCACTCACATACGATGAATTCGCGCTCTCGCCGGCGGAGTTCACGGCGGAAACCTCGTAGTAGTAGGGCGCGCCGTTTGTGAGGCCCGTGTCGGTGTAGCTAGTGGTCGTCGGCGAATTGATCGTCGCGTATGGCCCGCTGGCTGCTGCCGCTCGCTTCAGGTTGTAGCTGGTTGTGCCCGTGCTGGCACTCCAAGATAGGGTCACTTGCGCATTCCCTGCTGTTGCCGCGAGTCCTGTCGGCGTTGCTGGAACGGTGACACTACTGCTGCCTCCATTCGGACCACCGGCGCAGCCTGTTTCCACCGTAATGAGAAGAACGGCCAGCAAGGCCGAATAAAGTCTATTTGTTCGGATTTGGGACGCGACCATTGGGGGCCTCCCTAAAGACACAGTAACCATTGGCACGTCAAACGCCGTAACTTTACAGAAACCCGCTGTGATCCTCAAGCTGGCCGAGAGTTCAGGTTATTTCCCTGTTCTTCAGATTGCATGCAAGCCCACACGCAATACTAAAAAGGGTGGCACGACAAGTCACAATGCGCATGCGCCGCGGCGTCGCCAAACGCATCTCATAAATGATTGAGAACACGGGCGACTAGAGATAAATGGCACATATAGGGGAACTTTTCTCCGGCCAAGGGGGAATTCCTCACTGGAAAGGTGTGTGCAGCCATGAGCCTTCTTAGCAGTTCTTCGGGACCAGTTCGGCAATCCAAATCCCGTGGGCGATTCCTTCTTCTATTGGTTCTTGTACTGCTGCCAGGGATTTCGCTGTTCAGCCAACAGCAGAAAATCGCCGTAGAGACCAAGATGGTGACCGTGTTTGCTACGGTGCGCGACAAACACGGACAAATTGTCTCGAACTTGACGAAGGACGATTTCGCGCTGGACGAGGACGGCCGCCCGCAGACGATCAGCTATTTCGCCCGCGAGAACGACCTTCCGCTGACCGTCGGCTTGCTTGTTGATACTAGCCTCAGCCAAAGAACCGTCCTCACCGAAGAACGCGACGCCAGTTACACCTTCGTCGACCACATCCTGCGAGAAGATAAGAAAGACCAGGCATTTGTGATTCACTTCGACCGTGAGGTGGAGCTTCTGCAGGACCTGACGCCCTCGCGCAAGAAGCTCCAGTCCGCGCTGCAACTTTTGGAGACGCCGCGGCGCGAAGAGGCTAGCGGAGGCGGTGGACACCGCGGCAGCGGCGGCGGGGGGACGTTGCTCTACGATGCCGTCTTCCTTGCCTCTGACGAGCTGATGAAAAAACAGCAGGGCCGCAAAGCCTTGATCGTTCTTTCCGACGGAGTCGACCGCGGAAGCAAGGAAACTCTTCAGGACGCAATCGAATCGACCCAGCGCGCTAATACAGTCGTCTATTCGGTTTTGTTCAAGGGCGAAGAGCCCTATGGCGACCACGGAGGGTATGGTCATGGCGGTTGGGGACATGGCGGGCCTGGATCGGGTGGTCGAGGCGGGTCGCCGCAGCAAAATCGGGAACGCCCCGACGGCAAGAAGATTCTCGACAGAATTTCAAGGGAAACCGGCGGCCGCCTGTTTGAAGTCTCAAAAAAACAGCCGGCCGACCAAATTTACGGGCAGATCGAGCAAGAACTCCGCAGCCAGTACATCCTCGGGTATAATCCCGACAAATCGCAAACAGACGCCGAATACCACAAGATTCATCTCAACACGAAGCAGAAAGACTTAACGGTTCAGGCGCGAGACGGCTACTATGCTGCGCCCGCCACACCATCTAGCAAATAATCGCAGACTCGCAGCGTTGAAGCCGGCAACGGACGTCGAGAGACCACGCTCGCTGGTTTTTGCCCTTCTAGAGCAAGTGAATTCCATCCTCAAGGGTAGTACCATAGGCATCCGAGAGGAGCCTATGAACGCGAACTACATTCCGTGGCTGTTCGTATTTGCGTGCAGTTCCCTGTTTCTATGCGCGGCCGGGCGTGAAATGCGAGGTCAAAACGCCTCGTTGCCTTTGGGCCTGTTTGAAAACCACACGGACATCGGGACTGTTCTTCATCCCGGCTCTGTAGAATACGACGCGTCGAAACGCAGCTACACGATTAGCGGCAGCGGCGAGAATGTATGGTTCACTTCGGATGCTTTCCAATTCGCTTGGAAGAGAATTGCCGGCGATGTCTCGCTTACGGCCGACCTCTCTTTCATTGGCACGGGCGGCAACCCGCATCGAAAGGCGCTGCTGATGATTCGTCAGAGCCTCAACGCGGATTCGGCCTATGCGGATGTGGCGCTGCATGGGAATGGGCTGACATCACTTCAGTTCCGGGATGAAAAGGGAGGTCCCACTCACGAGATCCAATCGAACATTTCCGCGCCGAGACGAGTGAACATCACAAAGCGTGGCGAATACGTCTACATGTCGCTGGATGGCGAGGGCGAGCAACTTCACCCTACGGGCGCGTCAACGCGAATCCATTTCGATGGCCCCATTTACGTCGGAATCGGCGTTTGCTCGCACGACAAAGTCGTTGTGGAAAAGGCCGTGTTTTCGAATGTTGAACTCGCGACGGTTTTACCGGCCCCTTCGGAGAAACCCGCGCTTTACAGCACGCTCGAAAAAATCTCCATCGCATCGACAGACCGGCGCGTTGTATATGTTGCGCCTGAACATTTCGAAGCGCCGAACTGGTCGCGAGACGGCTCCTACTTCCTTTTCAACAGCAATGGCGGAATCTTGCGCCTGCCTGTGACGGGCGGCAAGCCGCAGCCGATCGACACCGGTTTCGCCAACCGCTGCAACAACGACCATGGAATATCCCCTGACGGCACTTTGCTGGCCATCAGCGACCAGTCGCAGGAAGAACACCGTTCCATCGTTTACATACTGCCCATCGGTGGCGGCGCGCCGCGTCGCATTACTAAACTTTCTCCGTCTTATTGGCATGGTTGGTCGCCGGACGGAAAGACTCTCGCATTTGTGGGCGACCGGAACGACAATTTCGACATTTACACAATTCCCGCCGCCGGCGGTGAAGAAACACGCCTGACCACGGCCAAAGGACTCGATGACGGCCCCGAGTATTCACCCGATGGGCAGTACATTTACTTCAATTCCGAGCGCACCGGCAAAATGCAAATTTGGCGCATGCGAGCTGATGGAAGCGACCAGGAACAGGTGTTTTCGGATGAATACAACAATTGGTTTCCGCACATCTCCCCGGATGGCAAATGGATGGTCTTTCTCACGTACGGAGCGGAAGTTACCGGCCACCCTGGTAACAAGGATGTGATGCTTCGCCTTATGTCGTTGAGCGACAAAAAAATCAGCGTGCTGGCAAAACTCTTCGGCGGGCAGGGCACGATCAACGTGCCTTCGTGGTCGCCCGATAGTTCACAGTTGGCGTTCGTGAGTTACGAGTTGGTCCCGTAAAAAGCGACGGAAAACGCGCTCAATCGGATGAGCTATTTCCAGTTGTAGGAATCGATCACGTCGCCACCATTCCCCACCAGGAGCATTGCGGCATGCCCTGGTTCGAGCGTTCCTGAAAAACTCTTTCCACTCGTCTGATCGTGGAAGGAAACCTCCGATTGGTTTGATTCCGAAGTCAGGACGTACAGCGTCGCATTCGCAAACCGTGTGGGACATATCAGAATCCCCGGGTCTCCGAGAGTGGTGGAATAGGTGGGCGCGACGCCTGCTATCTTCGACGCGTACCGATAGACGTCACCGACGATCTGCAAATTGTCGTTCAACTCCAGCGGAAGCGCGGCAAAAATCACTTTCCCTTTACCTAGCGTTGTCTCTTCCCAAGTGCTGCCATCTGGAAGGAATGCGCGGTCGAGGTAGGTCGTTTTCTCGCCCGAATAAATCAGTCGCGCCGCTCCCCCAGGCCATTTCAGGAAACTCTCGCGAGAAGCTAGCAGGCCAGGCTCATAGTTCAATCCAATTTCATTTTGCCTGCCCGTCGAATGAAAGTGGGCGTCCTCATCAAATCGCCCCGAGACTAAAAGCGTTGCGCCTGCCCTGACCTTCTCCAGAACTGCCTGCCACGCATTCGGAGTTAATTCGAATGGCGAAGGAAGAATTATCAGCTTGGGATTTCCGAGGTCTTCGATCTGGTACTCCCCTACTGCATATGCTTCGAGCCGCGCATATTGAAAGAGAGCCCGGACGGATTTCTGTTGCGCTTCGAGTGCGTATGGATTCCACACTGAGAGCTGAAGCGATTGCGGCAAAACGAGGGCGACTTGCGGTTGAATAAGGCCCGTCGCGTGGGGAGCTGCCTCTTCGGCAAACTGCCCCATGTCGCGCATCGCGGTTTCCCATATTTTGGCCGAGCCGTCGCTCCGTTTCATTCCGAAGTAAAATTCACGCGCCCAATCCCACTGCATCGCCCCGCTGTTTGCGGCTGCAAAGCCAAGCGCGAATTTTCTTTCGAGCAACGGAAAACCCGTGATTTCATCGTATCGCCATGTTCCATCCGGACCCCAAACGGGCTGATAGCCGGTTTCACCGACGATATTGGGCACGCCCTGGCGTTTCGCCACAACCGAATCCCAGAGCAGTGCATCGTCGCGCCAGTATGTGTGATTGGTTGTGAATGAAACGCCCGACACCGCATAGAACTGGTTCAACACACGGTCCGCGACTCCACCCTCGTCTTGGCCAACATCAATGAGTTGTTTGCTTCCCGTGGTGCGAATTGCCGCCACCATGAAACGAACCCATCGACTGAACATGTCCTGAGCAAACAAGTTGTAGTCGACCGCTCGCACCTCCTCCTGAACATCGCTGCGAGAGAGCGCGAGGACCTCCTGCGGTGGAAGCGGAACGTTGTCGAAGTTTCCCAACTCTTCCGGAGTCACCGACCAGGCGGAGGCAAGATCCGCAATGCTGGAATATTTTTCTCGAAGCCACTGGTGCCAAGCATCTTTTTCAGTGGGGTCGGCGTTTGGCGTGTTTCCCCTCCAAAGACGCTTCGGATTCGAAAAACTCGGCTCGTTTATTAAGTCCCAGCACATCCACGGGACATCCTTGAAGCGGTTGACCACGGAAAGCAGATAGTCCTGCTCATTCCTTATGGAAACCGGATCCGTGTAGGGGTTTGTTCCCGGACCTTCCATCGGGACTGATTCATCGTGGCGAAGGATTGTCTGCGGGTCGAACGCAAAGAATGTGAAGTTTACGGCGATGTTGTGGCGCCGCGCGCAGAGAAGATAAGCCTCCAGGTTTCTCAGGAATCGCTCGGTCACTTCTCCAGACGAAGGTTGAACGAACCTGAAATTGCCCATCCACACGCCTGTGCGCACGAAGGTCACGCCGTGTCTCGCCATATCCTCGAAATCCCGTTCCCAGGTCCAAGCGTTTCGCGGCCCTCCGAAATCCCAGTTTTGTTCTTCCGTCGTGAAATAGTTCGTGCCGAAGGGGAAGAATGGCTTGCCATCTTTGGTGAGAAAATCGCCACTCACGCCTAATGCCGGGCCGGACGAGAGCAGGTTTTTGTCTTCTACCCAATATCCAGTCTGATAAAACTCGCGCGGCTGCCCGGCATCCTCGTAAACGCCACGAACCACATAGAACCCAGGAGCGAGCGATTTGTGGAAGTACAAGCTCGCGTCCACTTTACCGCCCGTGCAAGGAACGGTGGCAGTATCCAGCACGGTGTTCCCTAGAATCAGCTCGAGCTTTACATTTCCCGTCAACGGCAGAGACATGCGCTCGCGGCGTGCATTCCGGAGGCGGACGATGATTTGCACCGGTTCGTCCTGCATTACCGTGGAGAACAAAGTCTCCAACCAAAAGACAGTCGCGCCCTGGCACGCATAACTCGCCGCCGCGCGAATCAAAGACACACCGTCGGAGGATTCCCAATATCCTTGCTCAGGCTCGAAATCCAACATGACATACCGCGAGCCCAACATTGCATTCCCGGGCAAGCTAACGTCTGTGTGATCCGCGACGATGATCGGCGCAGCCACCTCGTCGCCGTCGGGATTCACCATGAATCCCAAGCCGTTGACATCGCCTTCCACCGCAAAAAACCTGCGCGCCTTGACTTCGGTCGCGGGCAGAAACGAGTAACCCAGCTTCCACGCGAACTTTGCGCTCCCAAGCTTGGGAATCTCGTAGGTGTGCGGGAAACCGAGTTCGCGGGAATATGAATCCTGCGGCTGTTCTTGCGTAAACTTGCCATGATCCAGCGTCACGGGAACTCGAAACGGTTGGCCACCGAGCACGAGCAAGTTTCCCCCGGCCTTGACGTATGCGTGAATGCCTTCCCATGCGTCGGTTGGGACGGCTGAGCCATACGGCAACACGAGGAGTTCCACGTCATCGAATGCCTTCGGGTCTTTCAATCCATCTAGACCAGTGAAAATCGGATTCATGCCATCGAGCGCCTTCGCGAGCGTTTCGCGCGCAACCGGCTGGCTGGCGACAGTGGGAAAACCTTCCTGCCAGAAGACTACAACCTTCGCAAAGACCGGTGGAGCCACAAAGATAACCAGGAAGAAAACTGCAATTAATCTGCGCATGAGGTTCCTCGAATCTCGAGATTGGTCGTATATGCCGAGCCTTGGACGAAAAGGGGCTCGCTTGTTCGATATTCAGACCGCATCATTTTGTTTCAGAGAAAACCAGATAACTATGTGGTTTCAGGGTGATATGGAAATTCGTCCGCTTCGGGCCGAAAAACATTTGCCATCTATTTCTGGGTGGAGGAGGCGCTTCTCCCGTAATCGTTTCTCCGCTCACGATATTCACCAACTTCGAAAAGTCGCCCGTGGTGGACACCGTCGCGCTGACTTCCTTATCAAGGAACGACTCGACGATGAATGTGTCATTGTCGTACGCGAACAGACTCACTTGGCTTGGAGCGTCCAAACGAACCGGGAAATCCCCGATGATGAAATCCTTGATGGAGCTCACGACTTCCGGAGGCAGCGCGTAAAGATCTGTGAAGTTTTCGGGTATCGTAAGCACAAAAATGATGCCCTTAGAGTAACGGTCCATGGTCAGAATCGGGTATCCGGTGCCGTTCGCTACCCCTCTCACCATCGCCCAGGCGTCGTTGGTCAAGTATTGCAGTTCGGGGATGAGAATTTCATTATTCGGACCGACCGAGGGCCTTGTTCCATTCCCTGGACCGAATCCAACGGCGAAATCGCGTACGGTTGCTTTGTGATCCGTGTAACGAAGTTCGACGATGTCCTCGATTCCCTTTCCCTGTAAAGCGTGCAACAGGCCCGACGTAATTACCACGTTCCTCCCCGCCCTGAGTTGGTCCTCCATTTTGCTGACGATGTCGGGATCGAACTTTGCGGATTCGGTCAGCAATACAACGTTCGCGTCGGCCGGGAATGTAGGGTGCAGATCAACCGGAATCCCAATCATGCCAAGATAGTTGTGCAGGAAGTCTTCCCCGGTAGATTGGTAAGGCTTGTAGCTCTTGATTCCAATTGGCTTCCCGAGCTTCCCAACGAATGGGTCAACCTGCTCGAGCGAATATCCCGCCACGCGAGCCATGGTTGGTTCGGATGAATCGCCGGGAGCGGCATGTGAGGCAAGCATCTGTCCATAGTCGAAGCTCGTATGCATGTCCTCCCAGGACTTGCGGTCGCCGGGTCGCACCGGCTGTAGCAATGCGCCCCAATTGAACAGGGTCATCTCGGGAGCTTTTGCGAACATCGTTTCCCAGAGCTGTTCGGCGTAGCGATCCACGTAAAGCACGCTGAACGTGTCGACCCAGCCCCCGCCGTTTCCGCCCGGCTTGATATTTTCGAAGTAACGGAAGATCGCGTAGCTCTCGTACTGCTGAAGGTGCTGGTCCGTGGCGACAGGATCACGCGTTTCAGTGCCGGTATAAATTCCGTCGAAAATTTGCGGTTCTTTATCGAGGTCGTAGCCGAGACCCTGAAAGTGTTCGTACCAGTTCGGAAACTTGACGACTATTTTCACATTTGGATTGACGGCCTTGGCGGGATTGACTACAAGTTCGCGCGCCACTTCGTCCATCAGCTCAAGCCGAAACTGTGTCCAACTCTTCGCGCCTTTGGCGCTGATGTCGGAGTCGTTTTTCGTCATGTTGAAAAAGAAATCGTCAAGAATAATTTCGTCGAAGTGGCGGGCGGTCAGTTCCGAGACCTTCTTCACATATTCCCGATCCTTGGGGTCAGTGTAACAAAAGGATTGAAACTGTCTGGATTCGGCCGCAGTGAATGCGATGCCTCCGCCAATCTGCACTCCGTGATCGGTGAAGAACTTTTTTACCTGCTCGATCAATTCGTCGTCGGCAATCACCCCGCTCCGATAGGTTTCGATATAGACTTTATCAAGTTTCATCTGCCGGCTGATCGTGTCCCACGAACTTTGCAGCCATTGTGGGTCCTTCATTTGCTCGACGACAGACACAGGGATGTACACCGCGACGCGGAAGTTCTTGTACTGACCCGCCCCAGATGCCCCTGAATCCAGGACGCACAAACAAAGTGCGCAAATAACAATCGCACCCCACCCCCGCCCTACAATCTTCATACTCATTCTCCCCTTTTGGCTCTCTTCAACTCCGGAAATCTCGCACCGGCCAACTTTAAGTCTCTATCTTCACTCCACCTTCAAAGGCGCGGAAACCGAGCCCATGCGTCCGCTAAGATCGTCGCGGACAATAAAACGGACTGTGTATTCCCCGGGGGCAAGGTCCAAGGCTCCCCTGTAGGAAATGCCTTTCTGACGTACCGCCGACAACTTCTCCGGGGTCAGGTGACCATCAATTTTCTGATCCAGTGGCAACTCGGCTCGTTTGCCTTCGGGCGTCTTCGCCAGTGCTACGAACTCCAGAATGAAATGGTTATTGTCCACGGCGTTGATCAGCACGGGATCTGCCGCCACGTGCATCTCATAAATTATGTGCTTCTTGCCCGGCTCCTTGGCCGATTCAGTGCTATTCCAGCGCGCCACAAGCGAAAGGGTTGTGTAATCCAAGGGCGACTCCAAAGCCGAAGCAATGTCATTGTCATGGCTGCTCTCCGGATCGATGGTGGCATTCGTCACGAAGAAACCGCTGCGCGCGCGCACTTCCGCGTGCTCGCGCTTCACCTTTACCGCGAGCTTGCGCCAGCCTGACTTCGTATTCGACCGGTCAAGATAGTAGCCAAGCATGTAGTATTCAGAGGAATCGCGAACCGCATCGCGAAATCCTTTTACTAGATCGTTGGAGCTGTAATAGGCGCGGCCTCCGGTCATGGACGCAAAGGTGTCGAAGGTCGACTGGGTATTCCACATTTTCATTCTCACATTGCGCCCATAATTCTTTCCCGGGTTGCGCACGGACGCGCTAGCCACGCTCCCAACTTGCAGCCCTTTCACATCCAGCGGATAGAGTGCAATCTGCGCATCGTTCAGTAGTTGCCAGGTGTGTTCGTACATGGGCAGCACATCGCTGAGAGTATCGCGGCCGGCTGGCGCAAGCTGCATTGTGTTGTCGCTCACGCTGAATGGAAATCCGCCGCCTGCCCAGATCAGCGACTTTCGCCCGGGGAATCCTGCCAACGCCTGTGACAACTGCTGCATTCCCTGCAGGGTGTAGGTGATGGCAACCCGCTGTTGGAACGACTGAAAATTCAATTCGGAATCTTCCAACATAGTCTGAAGTTGTTGCGCCTCAGTCTGCACTGCGCCAGGGTCGACACCTGCGCTGCCATCCGGACTGGCAGTTCCGGTCATGGCTTCCACATCTTCCTCTCGATCGACCATCGGCAGCGCATCGCCTTTCACTTTGTGCAGTGCAGCTACCAGGACGCGAGGATCGGACGTGAAATCGTGAATCACGTTAATGCCGTTGCGGGTGAGGGTGTAGAGGGCTGTCGGCTCGGTTCTATCCACCGATTGCGAAAGGTACTTGAACAGTTCCTTGCGCGAGTATTCCTGATCGGAAAAGGGGGTGTTAATAAGGTCGAGCACGATTAGAGTAATGCGCCCCGCGGACGATCCAGCCGCCAGGGAATTGCTGAATTCATTCGGGTTCGTGGGACGCGACACTCGATGCGCGTCGCTGGTGATTTCCTCGAACGTGGCAATCTTTTGTTCAACGCCGTTTTCCAACACCGTGAAGTCTTCCTTCTTTAGCCCGCTGATGTGAGTGCCGGACTTGTCGGTCACCAGGGCGGGAATCAGCACCAGTTCCGTGCGGGAGGTGAATTTGACTTCAGAGTCGTTCACTTTGTCTTTGGGTCCTGCGAAGACAAGAATGGAGCAAGCCAAAGCAACCACTAGGGCGACGGAACGGGAAAGCTTGCGGCCAATCGACATTCCCATACTCCTTCCTGATTGCGAGAAAAGGATGCCGGGTCGTTCACGGCGCGGATTGAGTATCGGTGACGAGGAGCGCCGCCGGGAGAATCATTATATGCCGGGATTTCTCGTTTGACTTCGAAAACGTTCAGTGCTGTAAATCCGTTTTTCCATCACACTGCATGAATACCGGCCTCGCCTCAATTGCGGCGTGATCAATTGGGCGCGCTTTCTGCCAACTTCTGCAACCTATCCGTAACATTCAACAGCGCCCGGCCATCGTGGTACGCCGCCTTCCAGATGCTTCCCTTGGTGTCGTTCGCCGGCTTACTGTCGGGCCCAACCAGTTGGTAGAGACCGTGGTACTCCGCATCGATCTGATAATTCTTGATGAACTGCCATTGGCGCTGGAAGGCCCTGAAATAGACATCCGTCTGCTGGCCATACTTTTCATGCATGAGGAGCAACGCGTTCAGGCCTTCCATCTCCACCCACCATTCCTTCCGCGTCTCCTCCGGCTTTCCAAAAGTCGTGCCTTCACCAAAGAAACCGCCATAAGTCTCATCCCAACCATAGGCGAGCGCGTGATCCACCAGCCTCTTCGCCATGCGTTCTGTTTTCGGATCGTGGCCGTGGCCCAACACATCCTCGGCCTCCAACATGAGGTAGGCCGTCTCGACGTCATGACCATAAGAATCGAGGTAAGGGATCGGCCGCCAGTTGGTCGTGAAGTAGAGATTCATTACGCCAGGCTCAACGCAAATCTTGTCGCGCACAATCGAGAGCAACTCTTCCAGCCGCTGGTGAAGAGTGGCATCCTTCCACACCTCATAAAGCTGCGAGAAAGATTCCAGCAGATGAATGTGCGTGTTCATTGATTTATACCCGACGGGAAAATCGGCAGGGGTAAACTCTTGAACTTTGCCGGAATCCGGCTTGCTCTCCACAACATGGCCGTCGCGTGTCAACGATTCGAAGTATCCGCCATTCTTCGCGTCGTGCGCGTGTTCATCGATCCAGCGGAATCCCCGTTGAGCAAGCTCCAACGCTTTGGGATCTTGTGTCGCCTGAAAGGCAGCAGCCGCTCCATAAATGCAGAAACTGATTCCGTAAAGATGTTTGCCGTCTCCATAGGGGAGCGATATCTCTCCCTTGTCGTTCAATCCCCAATAGAATCCGCCATATTGCTTGTCCCACATGACGTCGCTCAAATAGTCCACCCCATGCCGCGCGATCGGCAGATACGTATCTTTCAATTCCGGCCGGCGCATCGCCACCTCCGCGGCGATCCATGTCATGCGCCCCTGAAAGACAGAGAACTTCCCCTCGCTCGCCGTGGGCTTCCAGTCGCGTGCGAAGTCGGAATAAAACCCGCCGTTCTTGTTGTTCACGGTGCGCGGAAACCAAACTCCCAAAACGTCTCTTCGCAGCGCCGCTTCTGTTTCGTTTGCGAACTTCAGATAATTTTCCTTGGTCGGTGCGACATAGGTGATTGGCATTGGTTTAACCTTCTTCATTTCTTCCGAGCCTTGACCCGCGACTGGCAGACCAATTCCCAATACGAGTCCCAGCACAATGCTCGTGCCTATCCACAATCGGAGTTCCCTTTTATGCACCACGCTTTCCTCCCTGGCAGCACATCGCAATGAACTCTTCCCCGGTCCTAACAGCTTGTTGTAAACGCCTGTTGTCGGAAGCGCGGAGATTTATCCCCGCCGTAAGGCCTTTGACTTTTTCATGCACTTCCCCAAGACTCTACTTCGGGTCCCGTTGAAAGAAAAGGAAAGTTCATGTTCCGCTCGCATGCCCCGATACGCCGCCCCACCCACAGCAAGTCTTGCCCTCATGCCCCTGCCCGCCGCGCGCGTCATTCTGGACGAAGCGAAGAATCTCTCTTCGATTTTGGTTTCGCGGCGTCTCTTACCACTACTTGCTTGGTGAATGGGCGAGGCGGGCATAAAATCCGTTGGATGCTGGCCAGACGCAAAGCCATTCCGACCGTTGACGAAACACTTAGCTTGTTCGAGCCTGCGCGAGAAGCGGCGGATCAAAAGAAGACCGCCCGCCCGTTTGGTGCGCCCGGGTTGCGGGTCGGCACGTCGGCATTCACAGCGGCGGGATGGGAAAGCGCTTTTTATCCTGCTGGGATGAAGCCGTCCGACTATCTCTCCTACTACTCCTCGAAATTCAACACGGTCGAAATAGACAGCACGTTTTATCGCATCCCGCCTGCCATGACCGTGAATGGCTGGTATGAGAAGACCCCGCCCGATTTCATCTTTGCCGCGAAAGTCCCGCAGATCATCACGCACGAAAAAGTGTTGCTCGGCTGCGACAAGGAGTTTGAGGAATTCATCGGGCGCATGGGTTCGCTCGGCGAAAAGCTCGGGCCGCTACTATTGCAGTTCCCGTACTTCAACAAGAAAGCCTTCAAGAGCGCGGGAGAATTTTCCGCACGGCTGCGCCAGTTCCTCCTGCAAACACGAGGGATGGCGTGCCGGTTTGCAGTCGAGATTCGGAATCGGAATTGGCTCGACGCTCGTTTCGCGGCCCTCTTGAGCGAATACAATGTGGCTTTAGCCCTTCAAGATCAAAGCTGGATGCCTCGCCCCAAGGAACTCTTCGACAGGTTCGATCCCATCACGGCCGATTTCACGTATGTGCGCTGGCTTGGCGACCGCAAAGCCATCGAGGAACGAACGAAGACCTGGGACAAGACCATCATCGACCGTCGCGAAGAACTAACGGAATGGGTTGATATTTTGAGGAAGGTCCACAAGCGAAAGATTCAAATCCTCGCTTTCGCCAACAACCACTACGCAGGCTACGGTCCCGCCACCGCCGAAATGTTCTTGAAGCTCTGGAATCGCTGAAGTGGCCTTGCCGCGGACCTAGTCCTCTGGTCACCCCCCGTTGTCGTCCTTCGGAGCGGAGTCTTCCGGCAAATCGACTTATTCCCCCTCAGCAGTTTTCGGTTCCGCGGTGATCGGCGGGCTCGGGGCCTGCATTCTCTCCCTCAGGAGGGGTGCGAGCCAATTGAGGTCGACGGCTGCGTGAGCAAGCTCGTCTCCGAGATCGTTATAGAATTCGTCGGCCAATTCCTTCTTGGCGTTCTCCCTAAAATTGGCTTCGTCCTCCTTCACGAACTGAACAAAGAGGTTTCGCATGGCTTGTACTGCATAGTGTTTTGAAATCAGTCAACGGGCTTTAGGTTGCCGCCGATGATCGTATTGGCTGCCACCTTTCCGTTTTGCGTGGGCTAACCAGATCTGATGAGAATGCCAGCCTGCGAGGGATTATGCCGACTTAATCAAGCATCAGCGTGCGTGGAAAGGCAGGAATGAAGGGGAAACGGTGAGGGGATTCGGCATAATTAGGAAGGCGGCATTATACGCATTATGCCGACGTCGACATAACGCGTAGTGATTGTTTGCAAACGTGTACTAGAGTTGGTTCGAATATGGACACAGGAGGAAGAGTTTTGGTGTCTATGAGTGTAAGGTAACTTCTAGGGAAGACGTGACCAGTAGAAGTCCCGCGCCAAGCCCGCCCCCGTTTGTAAGACAACAGTTCTTGCAAGCGTCGCCGAAATGGGTGATCCCGACTATAGTGGCGGCCGTTCTAATCTTTTCCGTAGCAACGTATCTCTTATCTTTCCACTCCCCTCACGCTATGAGCGTTCCGCCAGCGATCATTGTCTCGGCTTGTCCGGACCTACCTTCAGGAATGCGTCGCAATAGGTCTGATTTTGGTACTCAGTTTGATGCTTCCGAGAAAGCATTCACGGTCCACGCGGGTCTGCGGGATATGCCGCCCGGCAAGCTGTATGTGGTCAAGCTGAAAGATGGCGATGCGAAAAGAGTGGTCTGGCGTGACGACGATATCTTCAGAAATTTGAAAACTGCGTATCCTTTCTTCTCTAAACATGTGGAAGAGAGAAATATTCGGACCTCAACAGAGCGCGTGTTCGGCACGGACCGCTGGGGATATTTACAAAGTGGGGAACGGTGGAGGTACGTTAGATTTTCCAGCGGTGATGCCGTGGGGTATGAATCCACACCTCCGAAACAGGCAAGCATGTTGGACCAAAGTACAGGTTCAGCGTGCTTTTCGCGGGACGCGTCTTTTCCGAAGTGAATCGCTATGGAAACAATCGGCTTACCGGACTAGGAGGCGAGCTAGCTTCTCGCCATTCGCTCGCGCATTTCTACGGCGCTTACCGCGCAAACCGGTCTTATTTCCAGGATTAAAGGCTCTTCAGGATCGCCAGCAAGCGGTCGTTGGGTCGGTAACATCCGTCCCTTGAGACGGGCGCCTTTGCTTTTGAATTAAGAACCGTTCGGCGTGTTTAGTGCGCGGGCTTTTTGTTTGTGCCCATTTGAGGATGGGAAAACAAAAACGGCCAGCGGGCCAATAACTCTCTGACCGTCGAATACAAAGCATTCCATGAACAGAACGCCTGACTGGGTCCCAGCATTGTCTGAAGTTCATCCGCTGGAATCGCGCGAGGCACACCTTTGCCGGCAAGCTTTCCCATCGAATGCATAGTAATTTGCTTATACCACTGCCACTCGCCTCCATTCAAGAGTGAACAACCCGAACACCAAATGGCACCCCTCCATTCTGATTGTTGACAATGTAGTAACTGTATGATATAATTGAAATGTTGAAATGGAACGACAGTGACAAGTGACAAATGGCTAGAGGAGAAGAGACGAGCCTACAATTCGCAAGTGATTGAAAAGGGATAGCTTGCTGACTGCTCGGCGCCGCTAGATGCGTCTCTGGCCCTCTTGGCGGGGGCTAAGTGGCTTTTTGACAAGTGAATAAATGAGAAGCCAGAAGAGAGATCCTTCGTTGGGCACAAATCGCCCGCCTCAGGATGACGATCCGAAGCGACATCTCTAAGAATGCCGACGCTGTCAAGTCCTTGTTTAGAGTTCCTTTGAACTTTTCTTTCCACCTTTTTTCGTTTTTTTGGCACACCGCTCCCCGTACTCCGAAGAGTGATCTTGTTCGT